>Ga0172372_10000407_pt1 | contig 65910 bp, 54 predicted proteins | sample LakKiv5m_2_FD_114544 | JGI IMG/M metagenome (GOLD analysis project Ga0172372, IMG submission 114544) | Freshwater microbial communities from Kabuno Bay, South-Kivu, Congo - kab_092012_9.5m | ecosystem: Environmental > Aquatic > Freshwater > Lake | place: Democratic Republic of the Congo...
GCAGAGCGCCAGATTTGTGCAGGGCGACCGGCGTCGCTTGCGGCTCGTTGGGCTGCCAAAGAGGCGGTGGCTAAATTGCTCGGCATCGGCTTGCAGGGACTCGGGAGCGGTGCACAGGCACTCCCGTGGCAGAGCGTCGAAATCCTCCACGACCAGTCTCGCAAACCTCAGGTCATCCTCCACGCTTCAGCGCTTACACAATGGCAAGCTCTCCGGCTTGAGAGCATCGACATCTCGTTGACGCACGACCACGAGTACGTGATGGCGCAGGCTGTTGCTATTGGTTGGGCGTAGGTACGAGTGCTTGGCGTACAAATTCCCAGGTCTCATCCGGTGCTTCGGCATGCGGAATGTGCCCGCAGTTGGGGATGATGGCCAGGTGTGCATTGGGCATTTTTTCAACCAAGGTCAGTCCGTGTTTGGCCGGGAAGACCGGGTCTTGCTCCCCCCAAATCACATACACCGGAGTTTTGATGTTGTTGAAATGCCGTGGCACGGGCATGTCGCCATCTTTGGCGGCCATAGATTGACAAATTTGCGCGTTCAGATGCCCGCGCACACGACTGGGGCGGGCATAGAGCTCGGCCGCCTCGGGGATCCAGTCGAGACGCTTGCTGACGGCTTTGAGCCCGTACGGCACGAGTTCCGGCATGGTCGACCAAAACGCCAGCGCATAGCCCACAATGGGCAATCCGACCAGCTTTGCGACCGGTGGGCGTTGCTCCGCAAACACTTCCGGCGCAATGGCGATGATTTTGCTGATGCGGTGTGGTTGAAAAATGCTCATCTGCAACGCTACTCGCCCGCCGTACGAATGCCCAATCAGCACCGCTTGTTCGATTCCTAGTGTGTCAAGCACACTCAAAATGGTCCGTGCTTGCGCAGCAGTGGTGTAATCATCGGGATTCATCGAACGCGTCGAAGCCCCTGCTCCCACCATGTCCACGGTGACCGTACGGTAACCGGCTTGATTGAGCGCTTGGTCGAGTCCGTGCCATGTTTGATGCCAGCCCCCAAACCCGTGGATGAGCACGACCACCGGCCCCGTGCCGTTGAGCTGCACCGAGACACGGTTCGACTGCACGTTGAGCAACGTGTCCGTGTATGTCACGAGTTGGTTGGCCTCGTATACTTCACGCAAACTGGTGAGTACGAACGGTAGTAGTACGAGTGCGGTCAGCACAAACATGGCAATCCACATGGCAAATCTCCCTTTATGGAGTAGGTCGGGGCGTTGTCTTGAGGAGCAGGCGCGTAATCAACATCCCGATCGTACTAAAAAACGCTGCAATGATGAATGTCGGCGTGTAGCCGATACCGCTGACCAAGAATCCACCGATGATGGGCACAACGGCACCAATGCCGAGCAGTGTGTTGGCTAGCCCCATGTAGAGCGGTCGCTCGTCGGGTGGTGAAATCTCCAGCAAATAGGTGTTGCTCGCAATGTTGATGCCGTCGTTGGCGGTGCCCGCAATCAGGCTGAGCATGAGCAACCAGACTACCAAGAAATCGGGTGCGATGGCCTGCACGCTACTCGCGAGCACCATCATCAATGGGGGAATCACAGTGAGTGTAGTGGTAAGTCGCAAGAGCCAAACCTTGCCACGAGCGTCACCAAGGCGGCCCCAGACGATGTTGGAGATGGCCGCCGACACCGCAACGGTGGCAATGAACACCCCCGCCATGCTTTTGGGCAAGCCGAGTTGTTCGGTGACGTAGATGATGAAAAAAGGGTCTGCCAAGCGTCCGACCACCAAAAAAAGCCGCGTCAGAATGTAGTTGCGGTAGTCGGGGTTATTGCGGAGCATCAACGGAGCGCCACGGATGGCGGCTGCCATGGAAATCGCCGGCGTGGTGCGTTCGGCTGGCGGCTCTTTGACGGTAGCGAAAACGGCCATCGCCGAGGCATAGCAGAGCAGGCTAAACAACCCGATGGCCGCAAAACTATACGGGAAGGCGAGCGGGCTTTCGGCGCTCAATAGCCAGCGCACCAGTGGTCCGCCGACTGCAAACGCAAGCAATCCACCGATGAGTTGCCGAGTGCCAAAAAACCGCCCGCGATGTTCGACAGGGATGGTCTTGGCGACCACATCTTGGAAGCTCAACGTGGTCACGCCACCACCGTAGTTGAAGAGGGCATAACTCACCAAAATCGCAATTAACGCCCACTCGTGGGGAATGATGCCCGCAAAAAAACACGCCACGACCACCGCGCACTGTGCGATCAAGCGGAGCACCGCGAAACGGCGGTAGACGGGGAGTTTGTAAGTAAGTGCTTGGATGCGTCCGCCCACAAGCAATTGTGGCAACAGATAACCGGTCATCTGGATGACCGGCAATAGGCTGACTAGCGTCAACGAACCACCGAGTTGGCGGACGAGCAACGACAGCACGAGCCCCGGGTTGCTGGCTGCTTCGCCGAGTGCGAAGACGGCGCCGTTGAAAACGCCCTTGTGGTAGTTGCGCTGAACGGTCGATGGTGGGAGTGCACTGTGTTCGTTCACGATCGTGTGGCGTTCCGCATAATATGGGCGAGCTCATCGGGGATGCGTCCACTGACGATGATGCCGTCACCGTCGTATTCCTCGTTGCTGATGACTCCCCGTTGGCGCCATAGTTGCATCAAATCAGCACGGCGATACGGAATAAACACCCGGAGCTCTTGCATGCTCTGTTGGAGCATCTGCTCGATGCGGTGAGCAAGCGTGTCGAGCCCCCAGCCTTGTTGTGCTGATACGGCCACAAAATCCTCGGGGAGACCGAGCGCTTGTGCCATGCCTGCAACTTCCGATTCCGCAACGCCACTCAACTTGTCGATTTTGTTGAGGACGGTCAAGATGGGGGTGTCGGCTACTTCGAGTTGTTTGAGTGTGTCGAGCACTGTTTCTGTCTGCTGCTCTGCGTTGCCATGGGTAATGTCGAGCACGTGAAGCAACAGGTCGGCATCTGCAATTTCTTCGAGGGTGGCGCGAAACGCTACCACGAGCTCTGTGGGAAGCTTTTGAATGAAACCGACCGTATCGGTGAGCAAGTAGTGGGTGCCACGCGGTGCCACCATTTGTCGCGTCGTGGGGTCGAGTGTCGCAAAGAGCCGATCCTCGGCACGCACCGTGGCGTTGGAGAGTGCATTGAGCAACGTTGATTTGCCCGCATTGGTGTACCCCACAATAGCGACCACTTGAATGCCGGCCTGTCGGCGCCGCTCACGGTAGACCTCACGTTGTGCGTGAATGCTCTTGATGTGCTCTTCGAGCTGGGTAATGCGTTTGCTCACCAAACGGCGGTCGACTTCGAGCTGGGTCTCACCCGGGCCGCGCAAACCCACCACACCGCCCGCTGAGCCACCGCCGCCACCCGCTTGGCGCTCGAGGTGGGTCCACTGGCGACGTAGGCGGGGCAACAGGTGTTTGTACTGCGCCAACTCTACTTGAATGCGCCCTTCACGGGTTCGCGCATGGCGTGCAAAAATATCGAGGATGATGGTGGTACGATCGAGGACGCGCGTTTTGAGGGTTTCTTCCAAGTTACGGGTTTGCCCAGGCGTCAGTTCATCGTCGAAAATGACCAAATCATACCCGAGGGATTCTTTCAGAGCAGCAATTTCTTGCACTTTCCCAGGGCCAATATAGTATTGTGAAAACGGCTGTTTGAGGCGTTGTTGGAGCTGACCGACGACCTCGAGGTCGGCAGTGTCTACCAAGAGCGCCAGCTCAGCCAACGAATCAGTGGCGCTCCAACTGCTTCGGCCGCCGCTGAGCTCTGTGCCCACCAAAAACGCTTTCTCGCGTGGTGGTTTGGTGGTGTGGAGTTTGGTGCCGCGCTCGGTATGCGAAATGCCGTAGAGCGCTTCGGTGGGGATATCACTCAATGTCTGGTGCCTTTAATCCATGTCGTTCGGCGACAATGTAGAGTGGTCGCCGCTTCACTTCATCGTAAATACGACCGAGGTATTCACCGAGAATACCGAGAAAAATCAACTGAATTCCACCCAAAAAGAGCACGCTGACGAGAGTGGTCGCTTGCCCAGCAATTGCGTTGCCCGTTAGGCGCAAAATAATGGCCACCAAAATCGCTACCACGCTTAGCCCGGCAATTGCGAACCCGCTGTACGTGGCAAGTTGTAGTGGTAGGTACGAAAAGCTCGTAATGGCGTCGAGTGCAAAGCGCAACATCTTGCGGAGCGGATACTTCGTGACGCCTGCTTTGCGTGCGTCGCGCCGATACGTGACACCGGTCTGCTTGAAGCCCACCCACACCGATAGTCCACGCATGAAGCGATGATGTTCACGCATTTGGCGCATGGCAGCCACCACTTTGGCGTCCATCAGACGAAAATCGCCCGTGTCGAGTGGCAAATTGATGTTGGTAATGCGCCGGATGAGACGATAAAACAGACTTGCAGTGGCGCGCTTGAATGCCGTCTCGCCTTCGCGTTCTCCGCGCACCCCGTAGATAACCTGGTAGCCTTCACGCCACTTGTGGTACATGTCAACAATGACTTCGGGCGGGTCTTGCAAGTCGGAGTCGATGACGGCCACTGCAGCACCGTAGGCGTGGTCGGTGCCAGCGGTGATTGCAAGCTGGTGCCCAAAGTTCCGCGAAAAATGAATCACTTTGACGCGTGCATCACGAGCGTGGAGCTCGTCCATGATGATGGGTGAGCGGTCATGCGAGCCGTCATTGACCAAAATAATCTCGAATGGCACATTGAGGGGTTCCATGGCGCTGACCACTCTGCGGTAAAACTCCGGCAGAAGTGCCTCTTCGTCGTATACTGGTGCAACGATGGAAATCGTCGGTGGGTTGTCTGTCTGGCTCATGCCGTCCCTCAGCAGATGTGATTGCTTGCCCCTATTGTAGCATAGCCCCTATGGTGTGGAAGAACTGCCAACCCCATTCACCTCATAAAAAACCAACAACAAGTCGCCGTTTTGTTGGTACGTGCGGCTTTCTTGCCCGCCCGGGTACGCCCGCCTGATGAGATTCATCTCGCCGATGCGTTCCGGACTAAACACGAATAGGTGGACGGGAGCGTTGAGGACCCAGGTCGGAGTGGTGTTGAGCGGCGGATAGACGTCGATGCCGCTCACGCTGGGCGCATTCAATCTGAGCAGGGCACTATTGCCGTAGACGAGCTGAGGTGCGGTGAACAAATACACCTGCGAGCCACTCGGGTAGCTGACGAGTTTGGCACTCATCGCACTCGCACTTTGTTCTTCCACACTTGCACTCTGTGTGCCCGTATTTTGGATGTACGTGTAGCCGTCGTAGCCGGCCACCGCCACCGCCACCACAATGCTCAACGCCTGAATGATCAGCGGGTTGATGCTCCAGTCGGTTTGGATCCATTCGAGGCGGAACCACCGCCCTGACTCGGCGAGCCCGATGCCGATGACCGTGGCCACAAACGGAGTGATGTAGACCATGCGTTGTGCTGCGGGAGTGTCAATGGTGATGGCGGCAACACCAATGGCGCTGGCCACGCCGACGAACAACATCCAATAGCGCGGGTCGTCGTATTCACGAATCATCAGGAGCATGCCAATGCTGAACAACACCGCACTGGGAATGGTGAGCATGGGCATGCCCACATCGTAGCCGTCACGCAGGGGCACGATGACGAAGGCCGCCGCTGCGTCGCGCACTTGGTAGATCGCAGTCAACCAGATGGGTTGTTGTTGCTCGGTTGCAATCTGCACCAACCAACGTTGTCCGCTGAGTGGATTGTTCGCGAATATGCTGACTTGGTTGAGCATGCCCCAGTACGTGGGCCACTGCTCAAACATCGTCAACCACACGGGCAGGGCGACCACGATTGCGACCAGCCACATGACTCCGAGCTGACGGAGGCGCATTTCAATCATCGACCAATGGGCGATGGCGAGGATGGCGAGCCAGAGCGCATAAATAACCGGGACAATTTTCCCCGAATGATAGGTGTACTGACACAGCCCCAGCAACACGCCCGCGAACACATACCACCGCCGTTGTCCGCTCTCCCAGCCCGTGGCGAGCGTCGCCAAAATACTACAGAGGAGTAGCCCATCCGCTACGTATGGAATGGCGAGGCGGCTAAACTCGAGATGGACACTCATGGCCATCAACGCAAGCGCGGTCAGCCAGGCAGTGCGCCGATCAAAAAAGAGCCGCGTTGATACGTAGAGCATGACGATGGTGGCACTGCCGTAGAGCGCTGAAAGCATGCGCATCGAGCCGATGTCGGTGCCGAAAACCGCACTACTCGCGCTTTGGATGATCGCAAGCAATAATGCAGTCCCGTCAAAATTGAGTGCTGCAGGATTGAGGAGCTCTTGGTGGAGATTGGCTTGGCTGTAGAGCGCCGAAATCGCCTCAAGGTTGCCTGGGATCGGGATGTCGGTGATGCGGTAGAGTCTGATGGCGAGTGCGGCAATCCCGAGCAATACCAACCCGAATATCTCGAAGATGTTCATGGGATCGGTGCTGTCAGATGCGTTGTGCCGTGGGAGCCATATCAGGACCACTGCAACGAGTCCTCCGATGGCGTGGGTATGCGCAATCAGGCTAATCCACGGGAGTGCGATGTGCTGTGCCGAGCCCCAACCGTACGCTCCCATGACGGCATAGCCGATGGTCTGGGCCACGGTGCCAATCAAAAATGGTGCAGCAGTGTGGTTTAAAATGGCACGCATGAGGAAGACATTGATGACGGTGGTTATCAGGCCGATGAGGAGGACAACGAGCGGCACCGTCGCCACAATACTCTGTAGCACGACCGTCAATGGTACGATGGTAGCGGCACCAATGATAAAACTGAGGAAGACCTTGGTCTGCGTGGTGTTGCGTTCAAGGTACTGGCTGTACCAGACCTGCTCGCGGTGGATGCGTGCGACTCCCATGCGTGCGTCTCTCTGATTGCGAATGAACTCGGTGTCATTATAACGCCAATGCACGCATGCATGCGTGCATTGGCGTTGTTTGTGGATTGATGCGCCGTAGCGAATTATGCGGTGTGGTTGGATTTTTGTTTGAGTGTGGTATGCGTCGCCAACAGCAACAACACGGTTTCACCCACATTCCACCAAAAGTGCACGTCGAGTCGCACGGCGGTGGTGAGACCGGGCAGCCGGCACACGAAGGTGTTGCGCGTGGCATCGCTCGTAGCAAGCCAACCGTCACGTCCAAAGAACCCGGGCAACCCTTGTGCGGATGTGCCCCAAGCGCCGAGGGTGGCAAGCTGGTTGAGAGCGTCGAGGTAGCGAATCATCAGGTAGGTGTGCTCCGCTGTATGGGCGGTCGTCCAGGCTAGCATCAGCCATGCGTACCGGTTGCGCATGCCACCCCACACCAAAAAGACCATGATGACGAGCACGGTCCAGTTCCACACAAAATGCACCCACTCCGCATTGGCAGCAGAGATGATGCCACTCGCTTTGAAGAACGGCCAGCGCAGGATGTGGTATTGCACCCACTGTACCAAATGCTCTACTCCGTGGAAGCTTTGGGCGGCCACGAGACCGGTCAGTAGTGCGCTCCACCAGCCGAATTTGACGTACACGTCGTACATGTGGTGCGCATAGGCGGGCATGACGCCAGCAATGATACAGGCCGCCCACACCCACATCGGCATCCCCCGTGACGCCGCATATCCCGCAAATCCGAGGCCGATCAGGCTCCCGACAATAATCAAGAGCCGGTGCGCACGAATGTCAAAAATGGTCTGCATGCGCATACTTTGCGAAAGGGTGTTCATGGCACTACTCCGTCTTGTGAATCTCAATATGCGCATTGACGGGCAAATCAGCGTGTGTCGACACACTCCCGTCGGGCCACGTTACGGTGAGTTTGCGAATGGATTGGTCTTTTGCAACGCCGAAATGCACCGTATTCACGTCACCGGAGAGATATCCCGAAATCGTCTTGACTTGTCGCGCTAGCACCTGATCAGCGCGCTCAAGGGTGACCGTGGCACCAATGGCGTCACCGTTGGGACTGGTTTGGTCGACTAGGCTCACGAGCACGCGATTGTTGGTGCAGTTTCGGTTCTCGTAGAGTTGGGCGTACCCGTCAAGCGGATTTACCACCACATCGAGGTCACCGTCGCCGTCCATGTCGGCCATGCTCATCGATCGCCCGCTCCCGGTGTCGTTGAGTCCCCAGTTCACCGGTGTAAATCGTTGCCCCTGCTGATTCTGGAAGAGCATGTTGGATTCTTTGAGCTCGTTGTCGGGCAAGTAATCGAGCATGTCTTTGGCAATCATGCCGTTGACTACGTACAAATCACTCCAGCTGTCGTTGTCGATATCGCCGAATTTACCCGACCAGCTCCAACCGCTGGCGTCGATTTCGAGGTCGTAGGCCACGTTGCGCCATCCGTGCCCGTCCCAGCGCTGGAGCGTGTTTTCTGGGTATTGCGGGTCATCGGCGCTGAGTGGGCGGGTCAAGCGTGCCATGGCTGGGAGCCATTGCGCCATGGTGGCAACATCGCGTTGGTACGGCTTCATGTCGGTCGCAAAAATTTCAGCGACACCATCGTTGTCAACATCGGCGACGTCGAGTCCCATGGTGTTCTCGGTGGTCTGTTGAAACGGCTCAACCGCCTGCCAGTGTTGCTTGTCGCGCACCCACACGCCGTCTGGTCGATTGAAGTCGTTGCCCACCATGATATCTGCCACACCGTCGCCGTTGATGTCAGGGAACGCAACCGCCAGCGCATCGGCGCCGTTGTTGAGCCGCTCGCCCCGATAACGCCCGTCTGTGGTGCGGTAGTAGACAAAGACCCCGCCGCCGCCTCGTTGCGTGAAAATCAGGCCTTGTTGCTGGAGCTGCTCGGTGTCGTACGTCGCGAGCACCACGTCGAGGAGCCCGTCGTCGTTGAGGTCGTGCCAGCCCATGGTGTAGAACGCCGTGTAGACGTCGGGCATGGGCACAAACGACAGGGTGTTTTCCGCAAATGTGCCAATCACCGGACGGCTCAGGCGTCGCGTTGCAACGAGCTCGCGCGTGCCGTCACCGTTGGTGTCGACGATGGCCAAGGCTCGTACGTCGTCGAGGGTCGTGGGAATGGTGATAAATTGCCAGTTGCCCTGATTGATGAGCACGCTGACGGTACCGGCCAAGTTCCCGAGCGCAATATCTGGCAGCCCGTCATCGTTGAGGTCACCGATGGCCAGGCCGCTGCCGTTTGATGTATAGACATAACTGCCAACCGCACTACTTTGCGTGTAGTGGTCGGTCTGATGGCGTACAAACGTGCTCTGACAAGGCTCGGTTTGGGCTGAGAGTGGTCGTTGTTGGAGGGTGGTGGTGGCTGCCACCGGCGGTTCAGAGACCGACTGCACACCACTGCATGCGCTGAGCAGCAGTGATGTGCAGAGGATAATTGCCGAAACGGGACGTTGCATAGGCATCCCCGACTACTTGACCGCACCTGCGGTAAGACCGGCCATGAATTGGCGTGAAGCCGCAATAAACACGATGAGAATCGGGATAATTGCGATACTCGCGCCGAGGATTTGTACGCCGATTTCCGTACCACGGAGCGATCGGAGTGTGCTCAACGCAACCGGGAGCGTGTAAGTCTCTTGGGCCTTGAGGATGAGCAGTGGGAATTGGAATTCGTTCCACTTACCCATGAAGGTCAAAATGGCCAGCGCACCAAGAGCTGGAGCGATTACGGGCAAGATGATGCTGGTGTAAATGCGGAACTCGTGGGCACCGTCGATGCGGGCAGCGTCCATCATGTCGTTGGGGACGGCGCTTTCAATGTACTGGCGCATCCAAAAGATGCCGAAGGCGTTGGCCATGCCTGGGATGATTAGTGGATTCCAAGATTCAATCCACCCCAAGGTGCGCATCACGACAAACGACGGGATAAGTGCTAACGCACCTGGTACCATCAGTGTGGCGATGAGGAAGGCAAACAATACGTCGCGACCTGGGAAGCGAAATTTGCCGAAGCCGTACCCTGCCAACGAGCAGAAGAACAAAACGCCGATGGTGTGGAGCGACGCAATGGCCAAACTGTTGAACACCGCAGTCCAAAAGTACGGCAAACCATCTTTCGACAACAACTGAGCGTAGTTCTGTCCCCATGAATTACCAAACCAGATGGGCGGCGGAATGACTAGGATGTCGACGGTGCGGTAGGTCGAAGTCACCAACATGTAGTAAAACGGAAAGGCGGCTAGGATCGCGACGAGCGTCAACAAGACGTACATAAGTGCCATCACCAGCGGATTGGCAAGTTGGTCGCGGCCGCGGCGGTTGCGTTTGAGTGCTGTCGTGGCCATTGTTAATCCTCCGTGAGATTTCGGCCGCGGGCGGCATTATAGCTGTATGAGAAGACCACAATCATGAAGAAGATCACAAACGACATGGCCGACGCATAGCCAAATCCACTCTTGGATCCAGTGTTGTATTTGAAGGCTGACCAGTAGAGCTGCATCATAGCCGTGAGGCCTGCGCGGTCAGTACCGCCGGGTGCCGATGACTGTGTGCCGCCTGCCAGCATGACCGGAATGTCGAAGTTCTGCATGGCACCGATGATTGAAGTGACCACTTGGAAGAGAATGATGGGCCGCATCAATGGCATCGTGATGCCAAGGAAGATGTCGGTGGTGCTTGCTCCATCCACACGCGCAGCCTCGTACAATTCCGGATTGATCGATTGCAATCCTGCCAAAAAGATAATCATGGAATACCCGGTCCATTGCCATACGGTTACCGAGGCAATCGATGGCTTGAGCCATGCGGCTGAACCCAACCAGTCAATGGCACAACCGAGATCGTTGGTTTTGATGGCCCACGTCACACAACCTTCGCTCGTCGTTAAGTACGGTGACAAGTCGAGTGCGGACAGTGCGTAGTTGAGCATGCCATACTGCAAACCGAAGAGTGAGGTAAACAAAATACCCACCGCCACCGATGATGCCACAATCGGCATGAAGTAGGCAGCTCGAAAGAAATCCTTGAAGCGGATATAGCCACTGTTGATAATGAATGCCAAGATCAATGCCACGATCAGCTGTGGTGTGGTTGCCCCAAAAAACAGCCAAATGGTGTTGTAGATGGCTTGCCACCAAATCTCATCGGCCGTGAACAACTTGACATAGTTGCTCAATCCAACCCATTGCATAGGGGAAATGCCATCCCATTGATGAAATGAAAGCCAAATACCATACAGTAATGGGAAGAGACCAAACACCGCATATAGGATATAAAAAGGAGAAACAAATACGTACGCCCACGCATTTCGTTTTGCCTCTTTACGTCGTGTGCGCCGGTCTTGCGCCTTGCGTTCGGCAGACGTGAAAGTCGTAGCAGCCATGAGCACCTCGCATGTAAGGGGGGAGAGTTGGTCGTGAGGAAAGAGAGGCCTGGGGAAACCCCCAAGCCTCCCTTGAAGAGGGTACGAACTACGGCTGAGCGCCTTCGATGGCCTTGATAGCCTCGGCTTCAGCATCCTTCATGGCCTGCACGGGATCCTTGCCCTCCTTGAGGACCTTGGTCACCTCTGCATTGACGATGTCGTCGGCCTGGAGGTCGTATGGGCTACGAACGATTGAGGCCACGTTGTCGGCGATGTTGGCCCACATGCGGAAGGCACGCTGACCGCCGAAGAACTCAACTGGCTCGTCGTACAACGGATCTGCCCAAGCTGGCTTGTAGGCTGGGAAGACACCGGTTGGCTTAAACATGGCGTTCTGGCCTTCGGCGCTACAGCATGCCCACTGGACGAAGTCCCAAGCCAATTCCTGGTTTTTGCACTGCTCTGGAATGGCACAGAACGAGCCACCCCAGTTGTAGCTGGCCTCAGGAGCTGGAACAATGCGCCACTTACCGTTCAACTGAGCTTCGTCGCGGCTCAAGCCACCCTGCATCCAACAAGCAATGACCATGCCGGCGAAGGCGTCGTTCTTGACACCAGCGGACCAGTCAGCACCCCACCAACCGATGTTGGCGTCGAGCTCTTGCTTGCGGAAATCAGCGGCCAACTGAGCTGGGCGAGTGGCCTTCTCTTCGATCATGACCTTCATGCCGTCGAAGTAACCTTCACCGCCCTGGCGCAATGCGCCGCCGTACACGTCGGTGCCTGCATCGGCGACCAACTTGGTTGCGCCGCCACTCTTTTCCTTGACCTGCTGGGCCAAAGCAAAGAAGTCTTCCCAGGTCTTGCCCTTGGTGTGTGAGATCAACTCTTCCACAGCCTCTGGCTCGGTGGGCAAGCCCAACTTCTCGAAGATGTCGGTGCGGTACCACACGCCGGCAGGACCGATGTCCCATGGCATGGCGACCAAGCGACCGTCGGCGGTTGAGCCCTGGGTCCACTTGTACTTGACCATGTCGGCCTCGTACTTGCCGCCGTCGAACGGAGCTGCCTTGAGGTCCAAAAGACCGCCCTTGGCAGTGAAACCACCGACGCGACCGATTTCGAGTGAAGCAATGTCCGGTGCACCAGTCCCCGATGCGAATGAGGTGAGGAGCTTGTCGTGTGAGTCTGCGAATGGGGTGTTGACGAAGTTGATCTTGGCACCGCGACCGAGCTTGTTGTACTCGTCGGCCCAGATCTGCCCGGCAGCATCCCACCACCAGAAGGTCAGTTCGACTTGCGCCTTGTTACCCTCGGCTGGAGCTTCTGCGGCTGGGGCATCGCCACCGGTGGCAGCGCCACCACAAGCGGCGAGTACGCCAGCAGCACCTGCGGCACCAACGCCGGCAGCTGCCAGGCGCAAGAACCGACGTCGTGAGAGGCCCTTCTCGTTCATGGCCATAATGTGGATCCTCCTCCATTGGAAGAAACAACGCACCCGCGTTGTTGGCACAACCAGTGTGCCTTGCCATTTGCTTATCACAGAATTTCCACCAACCGTACTACATACCGAGAACTACGCGCATGAAAGCTTGCAGTGTACCGGGCCGAGGGGTGGGGGAAGGTTCGTGATGTCTATGATTATACGCAATGTATATTTTTTGTCAACATGGATTTTGTGGGGCAGGATGTGACACGGCTCGTAGGAATTTCCCGAATTGTGCATCATCCTGCCGTTTCTGTGTCGTGGTTGTCATACTGCGAACTTGATTGTGGACACGTCAATACTTTCGATGCTCTGCCACAATAGCGTCTCTGAGATGCGTCCAGACCAATATGCGGCTTGGAGCTCTTCAATACGCCGGAGCACGGCGCTGTGGAGCGCAGTACGTGGTGCTGATTGCATGCTGGTGCTTCCTTGGCTCCAGAATGCGCCAAGCTCTTGCCCACCAGCAAACGCATCGCCCCCCGCCCATTCTGGCAGATTACTCGCTGCGTACAGGCACGGCACGCTCTGCGTGGCTTCGCTCATCATCGTTTGTAAGCGTACGTCTTGGTGCATCTGCTCCGCAAATCGAAGTGCGAGCTCGGTTTGGTTGCTCGCCACGGGAATCGCCACCCCGAGACTGTCCCCGGCGATGAGCCCCGTTGGTGGGGTCGCGACACGCCATGCGCTCACACTGTCGATTTGGGTGCGCTGGAGGGCGGTTTTTACATCGCGACCGGCCACCATGAAGACCACGCGCTCCCGTTGGATGGCGTCGAACCACGTGCCGTCGTAATGCATCATCTGAGGCATCTGCATCAATGGGGCCATTTGTTGGCATGTGTCGGAGAGCGCACGCACCGTCGTCACGATTGCTGACTCTGGGAGTGCTCCGTTGAGGTGATGCCACATTTGCGGGCGGTAGATATCATCAAAGATGCTGGAAAACGTTTCGACCAGTGGTAGCGTCTCGTGAACTGTGGTTGCCGTGTTCCACATGGCCTGCCAATCACCGCTCCAGAGTGCACTCACGTCCACAGGTTCGGCTGGTAATCCGGCTTTGGCCACGAGGTCTGCGTGATACCAAATCCCCAGTGGATGCAACGTCAGGGGTAACCCAAAGAGCTCGTTGGCATCCGCTTGAAATTGGTTAAAACCGGCTGGTGCACCAAGTTGGTGCATCTCTGCCGTCAACGGCATGGTCCGCCATACCCCTGGGATGTGGCAGTATGCCAAGACACTACTCGGTGCGATGACCACGTCCGGCATGGCGATCTCGCCGCGGAGAGCCCGTGCCAACGCATCAACGATCTCCCAACCTGCAAACGATTGCCGGACCATGGGTAAATCATCGTTGGTGCGTCGCCAGTGTGCAAATGTGCCATCGAGCAGGTGCGTGCTACTCCACACGTGGATTTCGGGAGTGGTTTGTTGGGCTGGCGCTTGTTGCATCCACGTGTCGAGTGTTGGGAGCGCGCAGGCCGTGGTCAGCCAAGTGCTCGCTCCGAGACTACATGTTTTGAGGAATTGACGGCGTGTTATTGACATCGTTGCTCAATGACTTCACAGATGAAATGCACAATTTGGATGTGACATTCTTGGATGCGCCCAGAATCGTTGGAGGGAATGACGACGTGATAATCGGCTTGCCCGAGGGCTGCGCCACCACCTTTGCCAAGGAACGCAATGGTCGTGAGGCCGCGTTGTTTGGCAGTGTGTAATGCGTTGAGAATGCTCGGTGAATTGCCGCTCGTGCTAAAGACGACAACAACATCATCTGGGCGTCCATGTGCTTCAATTTGACGCGCAAACACCGCATCGTAGCCGAAATCGTTGGCAATACATGTAATCGCCAACGCATCAATGCTCAACGACATGGCTGGCAACGCACGACGATTGCTGCGGTAGCGCCCCGAGAGTTCTTCGGCGAAATGACCAGCATCTGCCGCGCTACCGCCGTTGCCACACGTCAACAATGTGTGCCCGGCGAGGATGCGTTGTGCCACCAAGTCAGCGATGTGTTCGATGGTCTCGGATTGTTGTGCGAGTGTCGCAAGGAGCGCCTGTGTGGTCGCAAGTTGATCGCGGAATGCGGGCATCACGATGCATTCTCCTCGCTGTGAAGCTTCATTACTTTGAAGGTCTCTGCATAGTGCATGCCTACTTTGGCGCCGTCTTCGGCTGCCCATTTGCGGATAAATTCACCATCGCCTACTTCGACCTGACTTTTGTGGTGGCGTAGCGCTTCGATTTTGGTCTCAATGTCCGCACTGATGTCCACCCACATGTCGTTGGTGGCCGATCCCGTTATCCACAGTTGGTGCACTTTGTGTGGTTCGAGTCCTTCGTCCAAGAGTTCACGAAAAATAGGTCGCGTCTCGGCGCTCGGGAAGACCGCCTCAATGGCGGCGGTAGCAGCTGCACGGTGGTCGGGGTGATTGATGTAGCCGCCCCCATAAAACCACGCCGTAGGATCACCGCATACCACGATGGTTGGGCGGTAGCGCCGGATGATGCGGGTGAGATCACGGCGTAACTCAAGTGTGGGTTGCAAGACACCATCTTGGTACCCCAAAAACAGCAGATCCTTGACACCTGCCGTATCACAAGCAGCCCGTTGTTCGCGGCGGCGCAAGTCGACCAAGGTGTCGCGGCTGATGGTCGGGTCGTTGCTCCCGGCACTCCCGTCGGTGATGATGGCATAGGTGACATGGGCTCCTTCACGTGCCCAGCGCGCAATCGTGCCACCGACCATGAACTCTGGGTCGTCGGGGTGCGCAAAAATGACGAGCACGCGCTGTTGAGACATCTGCATGATACGGGACTCCTCCTTGGCTGCCTAGTACTGCTTGCATGATTGCTCATAGTATACTTGAACTGCAACTCTGCAGGAGCGATTTGCGTCAAATCTTTGGTTGTTGATGGGCTCGTATGGCTGTAGCACATCCTGAATATGAAAAGGTCTCACATGCGCACCAAACAGACTCCCTTGCCGGTTCTCATTTTGGCGATTGTGTGTAGCGTTTTGTACATCATCAATCCCACGGCTGGTTTGCTCGAATTCATCCCTGACAACATGCCCTTGGTGGGTAACCTCGATGAGGCGGGCGCCACGGCCATGTTGTTGTGGGCCATCGCCGAGCTCCGCAAACGCAACCCAGCCACAGACCCACGCGATGTAACACCGCCGTCTGATTCGTAGGTATGTGAATAGAGGGGGCCAATCCATCATGAAACATCCGTTTGTGCGGTACTCCCTTCTTATCGTTTTGCTCTTTGTGGTGAGTGCATGTCAACAAGTCGCAGGGATGCAAGCACCGTCATCGCCCACCGCTTCGTTGCGACCCACCCTCACGTTTACGTTGGTGGGTCAAGGGTTTGACCGCCCCGGACTGGTTGTGGCACTTCCCGATCAGCGCGTGGCAGTCATCGAGCAAGGTGGTACGATTGCGTTGCTTGCGGATGGTACGCACTGGCTCGATTTGCGCGATCGCATTGCTGATACGGCACCAGAGCGTGGTTTACTGGGTGTGGCGTTTGCTCCCGACGCACGTTGGCTGTTTGTGTCGTATAGTCGGGCTGGTGACGCTGCAACCACCCTCGCGCGTATCCCGTTGGTGGCAGGTGTGCCACAAGCGGCGGATCTGCAAGAAATCTACGTCGTGCCCCAGCCCTACGCCAACCACAATGGCGGCCACATTGCCTTTGGGCCAGATGGGTGGTTGTACATGGGGCTTGGTGATGGTGGGGCAGGTGATGATCCCGACAAGGTGGCCCAGAACCCGCAGTCGCCGTTAGGCAAACTCATTCGGCTCGACGTGCGCAGTGACGCATCGGCGTATGCCATACCCGAGGGGCAGCCCGTGCGCTCTGATTGGCTCCCTGAGGTGGTCGCACAGGGGCTGCGCAATCCGTGGCGTTTTGGTTTTGGCGCAGATGGGAGCTTTTGGGTGGCAGATGTGGGGCAAGGGCGCTACGAAGAGCTCAACGTGCTCCCACTCGGCGAGTTGCCAGGCGCAGACTTTGGCTGGAGTGAACGCGAAGGTGCTCATTGTCGGGACGCAAGTCAACCCTGTCGCACAGAGGGCCTCGTTGACCCGGTGAGCGAGTATGATCACAGTGCTGGGCACTGCTCGATTACCGGCGGTGCCGTGGTGCCGTCCCATTACACCGGGCTGGGAGGCGCCATCATGTACGGGGATTTTTGTGCGGGCACGATATCGGTATGGGATCCACTCCACGGCACGACGCTTTTGATTGACACGGATTATCGCATTTCGTCATTTGGAGTCGATGCGAACGGCGACGTGTACGTGAGCGATTACGGCACCGGGAACGTGTATCGGATTGGGGTGGCGCCGAGCGCCTAAATGAACGATGAACTGCCTGCGTACGGTATCGTACACAGGCAGTTTGTGTGTGTGGTGTGACTAGGCAATCCGCCATTGTGGTGCCGTGTGTACTGGGCTTTCGCCAAGGACCACTTGGAGCACCTGATCGATGGAATCGACCGCGATGATCTCGAGGTGCTCGCGCACATGTGCGGGCACTTCGTCGACGTCTTGCAGGTTGCGCTGAGGAATCAAGATGGTCTTGATGCCGGCGCGGTAGGCTCCGAGCACCTTTTCGCGGATACCGCCCACGGGGAGCACTCGCCCACGCAACGTGATTTCGCCGGTCATAGCCACATCGTCGCGCACTGCCCGGCCGGTCGCCGCCGATGCGAGCGCGGATGCCATGGTGATGCCGGCCGATGGGCCGTCTTTGGGCACGGCACCGCCGGGCACGTGGATGTGCAGGGCGCGGCTGTCGAAGAAATGCGGGTCAATGCCCAGTTTTTGGCTACGCGTGCGGATGCAACTCAAGGCGGTTTCGGCGCTCTCACGCATCACATCGCCGAGCTGACCGGTAATCCGGAGCTCCTTGCTGCCGGGCATGAGTGCAGCCTCCACATAGACGATATCGCCGCCCACCGCGGTCCATACTAGTCCGGTGGCGATCCCGGGTTGCTGGAAGCGTTCGCGGTCTTCGTGGTGAAATCGTGCTTTGCCGAGCGCTTGTGCGACCCACGCTTCATCAACGTGGATGGGGCGTGCTTGATCGGGTTGTTCTTCGAGAGATCGGGCTACTTTGCGGAGCACCGAACCGATTTGGCGCTCGAGCCCGCGCACGCCGGATTCACGGGTGTAGCGTTGAATGACGGTGCGAATGGCGTCGTCACTGACCACCACATCGGTGTCGCTGAGCGCATTGGTGCGCATCTGCTTGCTCACGAGGTGTTGCCGAGCAATGGCGAATTTTTCATCTTCGACATAACTGCTCAACTCGATGATTTCGAGGCGGTCACGGAGCGGTCCTGGGATGGTATCGGTGGTGTTGGCCGTAGCAATGAAAAAGACGTTGCTCAGGTCGAACGGCACGTTCAAGTAGTGATCGGTGAAGGTGTTGTTTTGTTCGGGATCGAGCACTTCGAGCAAGGCTGACGCAGGATCGCCGCGATGGTCGTTGCCCAGTTTGTCGACTTCATCGAGCAAAAAGACCGGATCTGCGGTGTCGATGCGACGCAACTCTTGGATGATGCGTCCAGGGGCTGAGCCGATGTACGTGCGGCGGAACCCGCGCAATTCGGCCTCGTCGTGGACACCACCAAGGCTCATGCGAATGAAATTGCGCCCGAGTGCTCGCGCAATGGACTGCCCGAGGCTGGTTTTGCCGACGCCCGGAGGCCCGACCAAGCACAAAATGGGCTCACGGCTACGCTCGGCGCCTGCGGCGGGCGCGTGTTGCGTGCGTCGGCGTTTGACCGCCAAGTACTCCAAAATACGCTCTTTCACGGTGTGCAACCCGTAGTGATCCGCATCGAGGACGGCACGAGTATGCGCCACGTCGATGGGCGTTTGGCTTTGTTGGCCCCAAGGGAGATCGGCGAGCCACTCAAGGTAGGTGCGGATGACATGGTGCTCCGGGGAAGCCGAGCTGATACGGGTCAGGCGTTGGAGCTCACGGTCGGCTTCCTTGCGGGCTTCGGCGGTCAGATTTGCCTGTGCGAGGCGCGCCCGCAATTCGTCGATTTCAGCGGCTTCGGCGTCGTCCTCGCCGAGTTCCTTTTGGATGGCACGCAGTTGCTGGCGCAGGTAGAACTCGCGTTGTTGTTGCGCAGTGCCGTCTTCGACCTCTTGGCGTAGGCGCTGTTGGACTTCGAGCAAGACCATTTGTTTGCGGTATGCGTCGAGTACAAAACGCAACCGTTGCTGGATGTCGATGGTGGTCAGTAGCAGGATGCGTTCGGCAAAAGTGTAGTCGGACGAATAGCCCGTATTATCGGCGAGATGGCGCGGATCTTCGATGTTGCGCACGAAATTGCGAATTTCCTGGGGGACATCACCACGCAAATCGAGTACCGCGTCAATGGCCGCATGGACTTCGAGCTTGAGGAGCTGGAGTTCTGCGGAATCCTCGTAACTTTCGTCGATGACGCTGTAGTGCGCGATAGGAGTGCCGTCGTGGGTGGTGACCGCGTTGACACGTGCCCGGGAAATCCCGCGGACGATGACGCCGCTCATGCCACCCGGGAGGCGACCGATTTGCTCGATTTTGGCCAGCGTGGCCACTGCCAAGATGCTTTCGGGGGCCGTGTTGGGGTCGGTCTGCACGATGAGCGCGTCGTGCAGGTAGTTGGTGGTCTCGCCGTCGTCATCGTCGTCTGGGTAGGCGACTGCGAGGAGCACTTGCCGCTCAAAGGCCTTGGAGACCTCGGCCATCTTGCTGACGTCGTCAGTCAAGGGAATGGAGACAACCGTGTGTGGCAACACCACGACGCCATTGAGGCGAATGAGTGGCAGCGTATGAGGTGCAGCCACGATGGCTGTGTTGTTCAGCACGGGCTGTGGTGATCCAGCAGGGGGATAAAATGGTAATTCATCACTCATGATGTGTCTCTTTCTGTAGTGTTGGTGACGGTGCGTTACCGACGGCACTACACGGTGTATTATCCAAAGTCGGCTCGGCACTGTCAATGAATGACGCCGAAATCTAACAGAATTTTTACAAGAGGAGTACGCAGGTAGTCACATACGCGATGAAAATACAGTAAGATAGCGCTGAAGAATACAAAGGATTCTGTACACATGAAACGTCTGCTACAAGGGATGATGAGTATGGCGTTGCTCGCAACGCTGTGGTGGTTGCCGGCACCCAGTCAAGCATCAGAGCCACCTGCCATGATGCAACGGGGCACGGTGTTGCACCGACCATTGACGGTGATGATCGACAACCACGTGGATGCGGTGCCCCAGAGTGGATTTAACCGGGCAGCGGTCACGTTTGAAGCACTCGCCGAAGGCGGGATTACCCGGTTCATGTTGGTCTTTCACGCTAATCACACCCTCCCCGATGTGATTGGCCCGGTCCGGAGCACGCGCCTCTACTTCGCACAATGGGCCATGGGATTTGATGCCATTCACATGCACGCTGGTGGATCTCCCGAAGGGTTGGCGTTGATTGAATCAAGCACGGAAACCGTCAACCTTGATGCGCTCTACCGCAGTGGGGGTGGCTATTTCTATCGGGCATCGTGGAACGTCGCTCCGCACAACTTGTACACGGGTGCGGCACAGTTCTATCAATTCTTGTGGGACAAAGGGATTGGTCCCATGTTGCCCGATACCATGGACACACAGGGCGTTTGGCACCCCACCTACAATCAAGAGTTGGGATATCTCTACCGCGGTGACGGGGATGCGGCGCTTCGCCCTGCGGGCATGTCGATTCGCTATTATTTCTTGAGTGGTGCGACGGGCGCTACATGGACGTACGATGCTGCCACCAACCAGTATTTGCGCTGGGTGGCTGGGCGTCCTGCCATGGACGCTGCGGACAACACGCAAATTACCACCAAAAACCTGATTGTCATGGAGGCGGCCAGTCAGCGCATTATCGGTGATGAAAAGGGTCGTGTTGATGTGGAGTCGATTGGTCGTGGCCCGGCCAAACTCTTCCACGATGGCATGGTGCTTGATGTGATGTGGCAAAAGGCCGACGCCGGCGCGCCGTTGCGGTTTTATTATTTAGACGGTGTGACGGAGGTGAGCATGGTCGCCGGCCCGATGTGGCTGGCGGTGGTACCGAGTTTGTCACATGTGACTGCGTGGTAGGTGTCGTAACAAAAGGAGAACGGATATGCGTTTAGGTGCTCCCATTGCCAATCAGTGGGGTGAAGATGCGCGTGCATGGGTGGCGGCAGTCAAACAAAAGGGGTATCGTGCCGCATATGCGCCCATTGATGAGCAGGCCAGCAGTCAGACTAGGGCAATCTTTCGGGCAGCCGCCGCGGCCAATGACATCGTCATCGCAGAAGTCGGTGCCTGGAGCAATCCGATGTCGACCGATGCGACTACCCGGCAACAGGCGATTGCGCTGTGTCAGAACCGGTTGGCACTTGCAGACGAAATCGGGGCGCGGTGCTGTGTGAACATTGCGGGGTCACGGGGGAGTGAGTGGGATGGTCCAGATGCGGCCAATTACGCAGAGGACACGTTTGCGCTGATTGTGGACACGGTGCGTGAAATCATCGATGCTGTGCGCCCAACCCAGACCGTCTACACACTGGAAACGATGCCTTGGATGTACCCGGACTCGCCAGAAGTCTACGTGCGTCTCATGAACGCCATCGATCGACCGCAGATGGCGGTGCATTTTGACCCGATTAACCTGATCAACAGCGTCGAACGTTTTTATGGGCATCGGGCGTTTATTGCGCACTGTGTGGATTTGCTTGGTGCGCATGTGCGGGCCTGTCACATCAAAGACATGGTGATTGAGCGCCCGTTTGTGGTGGCACTGCGTGAGTGTGCTCCGGGCTTGGGGATGCTCGATTATGCGGCCATTTTGACGCAACTCAACCGGCTTGATCGCGATACACCGATTATGCTGGAGCACTTGACCCACGCCGAGCAGTACGACGCAGCGGCGATGTACGTGCGTGACGTGGCCTCAGCCCAGGGATTGACGATTTAGGTGACGGCATCGGGCAAATAGGCGCAAACATGACCACACCCCGCGGAGCATACAGCGCTCTGCGGGGTGTGCTGGTGGACGATACCCTAGCCACGTACGATGGTCTTGATGGCCTCAATGAGGCGATCGCCGTCGTTTGGCGTGTTGTAGGCTTGGATGGCGGCGCGGAGGTAGGTATTGCCTTCCCACTCCACGACGGGGATTTCGATGCCGAACTCATCCCACAGGCGCTGATAGTTGAAGCGTTCGCTACTTTTGGGGACCGGGCAGAGCGCCATTTGATTCCACCACTGCTGACTTTCGTCTGAAATGGGGGTCATCCCGGTGACTTGAGCAATCTCTTGGCGGATGTGCGAGGCCAACGTGTGGCAGGCCAAGCGTACGGCTGACCAGTTGTGTTTGTGTTGGAAAGCAATGGCTGCTGGCACTGCCAACCACGGGGACGGGTCGTTGGTGCCGACGTTTTCGTACAAATTGACGAAGCGTGGCATCTCGTCGATGCGCCGTGACAAATTCCAGCTACACACGAGGGGCTCAAGCAGATCTTGTTTGTCGCGACGCGCATACAAAAATCCGGCTCCTTTGGGAGCGCAGAGCCATTTGTGGCAGTTTGCGGCATAAAAATCCGGATCAAGTGCGGTCAGGTCTAGGTCGATGTGGCCGGGCACGTGGGCACCATCGATGATGCTATAAATGCCGGCTTGACGGGCACGTTTGATGATTTCGGCGATAGGCAAAATCAGCGCAGTTGCCGACGTGATGTGACTAATGGAGATGGCTTTGGTACGGGGCGTGACTGCCGACCAGATGCGCTCAACCACGCTGGCTTCATCGCTGACTGGCAAGGGGATGTCCACGGTGACCAATTTGCCGCCGTAGCGGTTGAGGTGGTAATTCCACGTGTTGTTGATGGCGCCGTACTCGTGGTTGGTGGTGAGGATTTCATCGTCTGGTCCGAAACGCAACGAATTGATGACGATGTTCATGCCGTACGTGATATTGGGTACGTAGACGAGGTCGTCGGCATGTGCATTCACGAAGGCACCGAGTGCTTGGCGGGATTCAGCGAGATGGCCGAGGCGGCGGCGCCCAAAAAAGTGCACGGGTTCGGATTCAAGTTCATCTTGCCAGTAGCGGTAGGCGGCGATGACTTCACGCGGGCACGCACCAAAGCTTCCGTGGTTGAGGAAAGCGATATCGCGGCGTAAGTTGAATTGACTCGCAATGGCGGGCAGTGGTAACGACAACGGCGGCGTACTCATCAGTGCTTCTCCTGTGTGTGCTATTCCAAACGTAAGCGAAACGAGCCAATATCAATGGGGATTGAGGGATCATATCCCCGACGATTCCCAGGGGGGGTGCGATTGAGCGCGTTCATGAGTTCGAGCCAGCGCCGCTCATCACCCTTGTAGCGACGTTGCCGGACCGAGTCACTAATCCAGGTGCGATCAGCAGGGCGGATGTGCAGTGGGATGCGGCGAATGAGGTCGTTCACGGCCATATCCCAGATGTGCACGGTGCCACTAATATCGGCGCTCGCGAGTGTGCGTCCGTCGCTACTCATAGCGAGCGCGGTGATGCGGTGTTGGTGCTTGGTCAGCTCAATCGCTTCGTACGACTCGTGGAGACGCCAGAGTGTGATGGTGCCGTTGGTATTGCCAGCCACGATCATGCCACGCTGTGGGATGGCGGTCATGGTATGTGGGATGCCGTGTGGGAGTGGGATGTTGGCGATGAGTTCGCCACTGTAGCTCAAGCGAATCTGGAAGCCACTAGTGGCAGAACCACTCAAGAGTTGTGTGCCATCGTGTAAAAACACCAATGGCGTGGTGCCGGGATAACTCTGCTGGAGCAGACCATCAAGTACGCGCCAAATCCGCACGATGCCGTCACCACCCACGGTGGCGACAAGCTGGCCGTTGGGGCTGAAGACGACCTGCTCGGCCACGCACGGCATACTCAGGCGTGCAATGGGATCGCCACGATCGAGCCAGCGTGATAATGCGTCGCCAGCAAGGAGCTCGCCGCTGGGCATGCGCCAGAGCGTGACCGCATGGTCTCGAGGGGTATGTGGGCTGGTGTGAAGCGATGGTGCTGATCCTGCGACCGCATAGTACTGTTGATCGTCACTCACCGCAATGTGTGCGATGCGTGCGCCTGGCGTGCCAATACTACTCAGATGACTGCCCTGCATCGACCAAAAATGAAATGCGTCTTCGCCACCGCTCATCAACGTGTCGCTGTCGGCCACGAGATGGAGTGGCGCCCGCCCCGCAAATTGTTGGGCGGTGCGGTGGTTTTGCATGTCCCAAACATGGATATTGCCCACACTGGCCGCACTACACAGCCATGTCCCGTCACGCGAGAATGTCAGGGATTTGACCGGCCATTCACGGGCGGGTGGTGCTGGGCGCTCACTGCCGTCGTTGATGCGCCATACGAAGATGGCGCCGGTGCCATCGGCAGCGGCCACATGCAAACCATCGGGGCTGAGGGCCAGGTGGTGGATGCCCCGTTGACCGGCTTGAAAGCTCTGTTGGAGTTGCGGAAAGGGCTCTGCGCCTGCGAGACACGTTTCCGAAAATTTGCGGAGCACATCGAGGGGCATGGTCTGATTGCGACTTGCCGGCTCTGCGGTCGGGTCGAGGTGTATCAGGAGCCGTGCCGCCCAACGTGCTGGTGCATAGCGTGTCACCACGGCCGCAATATGGTGGTTGGCCGGTTTTTGCAGGTGTTGAATGGCTTCTTGCCACTGTGCATCGTTGAGATGGGCCACGTAGATGAGCGACGGAGGCAGGAGCGGTGGCGCATGTGGTTCGTCATTGAGTGCGTCGTTGATGCGTTTGCGCATCTCCGCATTACTTTGGACGTAGGCTTTCACAATCAACGTGCAATCAGGATCAATGGCTCTAAACGCATCGCGTTGATTGGTGAGGAGCAGATAGAGCGCTCTCAGGCTCATGTCTTCGGGGATGTAATGCGCCCGAGTTGCAATATCGAGTGCGAGAGGTAATTGTTGCTCGACCCCGAGCATGCAGAGCGCTTGTTTGGCGTCACTGCGTTGCAGTGCGAGCAAACTCCGTCGCGCGCGTTGCGCAATGGTTTGGTTGCGGTCGCCTGTGGCGAGGAGCAACGCTGGGATGAGCCCTGGCCGAGCATTGACGAGCACTTCGAGTTGGCCAATGTGCAGGGCGCTCAGCACACGTGCATCGGGCGGCGCATTCGCAATCCATCCGTGTTGGGCAATCAAGCGTCCCAGCGTGGGGTGGCGGGTGAGGGCCCATACCGTGCAGATAATGTTGATGTGACGCCAATCGGCATGCATTGACAACGCAGTACTCGCTGCTTGCGCAGCGTCGCTGTCGGTCCCGCTCATGATGGCATCCAAGAGGACGTCGAGTGAGCGCAAGGAGGCGTCCTTCGCCAGTGCATTGGCTGCACGCAGACGTCGCGTCCGCCGGAGTAGGCGGGTATTGCCACTGAGTGCTGCTTGGCGTTTGAGGAGTTGCTTCACATCCATGCCGTCATCCCATCGTCGCAATATGCAGCGGTTCAATCGTATAACAGACGTGGATATCGCCCGGTGCGTCGTCCGTGTACTCGGCTTGCCCGGTGTAGGCCAACGACAAGCGGTTGAGATGTGCCCGCCCAGTGTCCGCATCGGAAAAACCGATGACCCGCCCGCGGATGCTGATATAGCGCGTTGCACACGTAGGATCAACAATTAAAAGCGCGAGCCGCGGGTCTGCGCGCAGGTTGCGGTCCTTGCGATAGCCTACCACAGAATTCACGTAGACGTACGTCAGGTCGCAGTCAAACCACACGGGTGTGACGTGTGGGGCGCCATCGGGCATGCTGGTTGCGAGTGACGCCAAGATGGGTTGCGTCAGCAAATCGTGGAACGAGCCCGGCAATGGTACCGCCATCACATCCTCGGCTTTCTGCTATCCCATGGCACTGATGTGGTGCGGAGTAACGGTGTACCGGGCCCGGATTTCGTCGGGATTGTCGCTCTGGTAGATGGGGCGCCCAAAATAGCGGTTGGAGAGGAAGTTGATATGGTCTCGTCCAATCTCACCTACGTCGATCTGGGTAATTGGCCCGCGCACCGCCACATACCGGTACGGATTGTTGGGGTCAACGATGAGGAGCGCCACATATGGGCGCGCCTGCATGTTGCGGTCTTTGATGCGCCCCGTTGCTGCATTGACATAAAACAAACCATCAGCGTAATGAAACCACACGGGTGTGACTTGCGGGGTGCCATCCGCCATGGTCGTTGCAAGGCTGGCCACAATCGGACGTTCGAGCAGATCAGCGTATTGTGATGGAATAATCGGACTGGTCATTGTGCGTCTCCCCACTTGAGGTTGGGAATAATTTGTGTGCCGAAGGTGCGGATGAAGGCCTCTTGATTGCGGCCCACGTTGTGGACGTGGATTTCGTCGAAGCCGAGATCCACGAAGCGCTGAATATAGGTGAGGTGTTCTTCGAGATTGGCCGAGATGAGCATGCGATTGGTGTAGTGTTCGGCACGCACCATTTTGGCGATTTCGGCGAAATCTTCGGGACTACGAATGTCTTGTTTGGGGAACGGCATGCCGCCGTTCGGCCATTCAACGAGCGCATTCTGGAGCGCTTCTTCGTAGGTTTCGGCCCACGACATGTGCAATTGGAGCATTTTGGGCATATGGGCTGGTTGTTTGTTGGCGGCTTTGGCACCATCACTAAACTTGCCGAGGAGCATTTTGAGCTTCTCGAGTGAGGCACCAGGGGTAATGATGCCGTCGCATTCGCGACCCGTCCACGCCGCAGTCACCGGACCGGCGGTAGCCACCAAAATCGGCGGCGCCACCTCGGGCAACGTCCACATTTTGACGCGTTCAATTTGGAAGTATTTGGCGTTGTTGTGGCGTACTTCTTTGCCACTAAACAGTTGCTTGATGATGTCGATGGCTTCTTGCATCATCGCGAGGCGCACATGGGGCTCTGGCCACACGCCACCGACGACCCGTTCGTTGAGGGCTTCGCCACTGCCGAGCCCCAACCAAAACCGCCCCGGTGTCATGGCTGCTTGGGTGGCTGCGGCTTGGGCAACCACTGCCGGGTGGTAGCGAAAACTAGGGCAGGTGACTCCCGGGCCAAAGCTGAGCTGGCTGGTCTGGGCACCGAGGGCGGCCATCCAGCTCCACACAAAGGCGTTGTGCCCTTGTTGTGGCACCCAGGGTTGGAAGTGGTCAGCGGCCATGACGCCCCGGAAGCCGTGCTGTTCGGCGAGTTGCGCATAGCGGAGCAGATCGGTAGGATGGAATTGTTCGAGAGCAGCCGCGTATCCAATCAAGCCCATGGCGTGTTTCTCCCTCGTGTGTGCCGCACCGCACGTCTATGACGGCGTGATGTCGGTCTGGGGGCGGATATTCATGCGAGCGAGTAGGCGCCCAGTCTGGCGTCCGCCCGGATTGTTCAAGAGGCGAAATAAATCAACCGGTCGGTCGATGTCGAACGTAATCGGTCCTTCGTTGATGGCCAACACGGGAATGTCGAGCGCGCGCGCGGCTGCCACATGGCGTTGCATGCTCTGCTCGCCAAACGACCACTGCATGCGCTGTGGCACCGCACAGACCGCTGCGGTGGTACCACCATCTTGTGAAGTCGCCAAAATCAGGCCATTCTGTGGCATTTGCACCACAAATTCATCGATGTCGTCTTCTTCGATGAGTGGCAAATCTGCGTGTAGAATCATCAAGGTGGTCGGGGCGTCGATGCTCGCAATCGCTTGTTGCAAGGCGCCATTCAACGAACCTGCGTTGTCGGGCAAGAATTCGAGGTCGCGCGATTGCACCAGCGCCTGGGCCGCATGATCGCTGGCAGTGACGATGACACGCGCAATCCGTTGACTGCGTGCCAACGCGGTGAGCACATCGTCGAGCATGGCGAGCGCCAGCGCCCGGCGATCGGCTGGTGAAAGAATGCTGGCGAGGCGGCTTTTGGCTTCGCTGAGCGGTTTGAATGGCACGAGTGCGGTAATCATCATGAGACGCCACCGAGCGCAGTACTAAAGTCAAGACAGCGCTGTGCTAGGCGTGCCTTTCGTTCGGAAGTCGCCATGATGGTGTCGGTCACACATACCGCAATGCCACGTGCTTCGATGTCAGGAGCCAAGGCCGCGTCCACTTCGTCGATGACGATGCCGTCAATGAGACCCTCGTACCAGGTTGCAATCCCGCGGGCCGACACTTCGTAGCCAGCATGCTGGAGCATGGGCACCAAGGGGCCTTTGATGACCGTGCCACCAACAATCGGGCTGACGGCGATGACGGGAATGCGGCGTTCTTTGAACCACTGCCGCATGCCACGCAACGCCAATATGGTGCCCACGCTGACCAGTGGATTGCTCGGTGCAATAAAGACGCGTTTGGCTTGTGCGAGTGCTGCCCAGACTTCCGGACTGGCCTCGGCTGCCTCGATGCCGTGGTAGGCGATGCCGGTAATCGTGCTCCGTGCGCGGTCGCGGACCAGAAATTCTTGGAAGTGGACCCAGCCCTGCGGGGTGTTGATGTGGGTGGCCACGTGACTGTTGCTCATGGGCAACAGTGTCACGGCTACGCCGAGGGCACGGGCAAATTGCTGGGTAATGTGGGTGACCGTGTGCCCTTGGTGCATCAGCGCGGTGCGCTGTATGTGGAGCGCTAGGTCTTTGTCGCCCAACATGAACCACGTGGGTGCTCCGAGTGTGCCAAGCATTGCCATGCAGTGGTCGGTGTCGTCCACAATCCCCCACCCTTGTTGTGGATGAATGATGCCGGCGAGTGTGGAAAGGACGATGTCCACATCAGGGCTGATGTAGAGCCCGTGCATGACGATATCGTCGCCCGTGTTGATGATAGCGGCGATGTCAGCGGGAGCGTGTATGTGGCAGAGACTATCAACAAATCGTGCCCCGCCGACGCCGCCGGCGAGCACAACCGTCTCTATGGAAGGTGAGATGACATTATGTGCGTGTTGCATTGGACTATTTTACCAAAAATCCTGACTTCATGGAGTGGTGTTTGGGATGTCGTGGCGCAATACGCCACCGGTTCGTTTGGTGCGTCGCTTGGGTGGTTGCGCCATGTAGCCGCACGGAATGAGTGCTTGCGGATCAACATGTGGAGGCAGGTCAAAGGCCTCACGGACCGCCTGCTGACAAAAAAGTGGCGCACACATCCAGCCCGCATCGAGCCCGTGATAGACCGCGGTCAACAACAGATTTTGGATGGCACAGCCCATACTCTGGACGGCCATGATGTACTCGGCCTGTTGGCGGTGTGCATCGGGGTAGTGGTCGAGGCGGCTGGTGTCAATACACGGCAACAACAGAATCGGCGCATCGGTAATGCGCTGTTGGGACGCAGCGATGCGTTGCGCTATCACGGTAGCGTCGTTGCCGTCGGCTTGGAGGTGCGCCTCCCACTGTTGTGCCATGGCCGCGATTAGGCGTTGGCGTGGCACTCCCGGATCGACCACCACGAAACGCCACGGTTGACGCCCGTGGGCCGAAGGCGCAAGCGCAGCCGCGTCAATGAGCGTTTGCACCAATGATGGTGCGACTGCGTGTGGTCGAAAGCGTCGCACGCTCTGGCGTCGACTGATAATATCGGGAATGGCTGGATTGTGGCGCATGGTGCTGAGCATCCTCCCCGCATTGGGTCGATTATCGAAACAAATCGCGGGCCGGATCGCGCAAGAGGCTCTGGGCACTCCCGGGACCAGGTTGGTAGTGCGCGCCACGTACCACGGCCACGGGAATTTGGTCGATTTTGCCCATGACCAACTCAGCAGCCCCTGCGATTTCGTCGGCAATTGCCAGTGCACTCACTTTTAGGTGGTAGCCGTAGGGGTCGTTGACCCCTTGATAGTGAATGATGGGCTCCATGCCAGCTACGCCCACCGCAACGTTGATTTGCCCTTCACGCCATGCACGCCCAAACGAATCCGAGATGATGACGGCAATTTCTCCGCTGTACTGTGTCATCAGCGTGGCACGAATGCGGTTTGCTGATGCATCGGGGTCTACGGGCAACAGTGTAATATGCGTGCCTCCATCAACGTTGGATTCGTCGACGCCAGCGTTCGCACAGATGTGACCGTGATGGGTCTCGCAGATGAGTACGCCGCGATCCATGCGAATAACGCGTTTGCTCTCGCGCAAAACGACCTCGTAGTAGTGTGCATCTTTGTTGCCTTGGGCGGCCGCCATATGTGCCATGTGCGAGGGCTCGACGGTGCGTGGGTCGATGATTCGCCCTTCGGCTTTCGAGACGATTTTTTGGGTGACGACGACCACATCACCCGACTGGAGTGGTGTGTCAGCAGCCGTCAGTGCCGCCCCGATGAGTGCGCCGACATCGTCACCCGGCGCAAATTCGCCGAGACCTGTTACTGGAAAAATCTGGATAGCACTGCGCATGTGGATTGTTTGGTTCCTTCGCTGCTGGGATGCTGCTTCATTTCCCCCTCAGTGTACCACTTTTGGCTACGATTCTGGCGCACCGCACTGCTTGATTTGGGCACGACATGGTGACTCTGACAAGCGGATATTACGCTTGGGAGATTTGCGTATATAATGAAAGCGGTTTTGAGTGTTTTTTTGAAGTTAGGGAGTCAACGATGGACTTCACCGCCAATTACGACATGTTCCTCAACGAGGAACACGATATGTTGCGACAGACGGTTCGCGATTTCGCTGAACGCGAAGTGGCGCCGTACATCCGTGAATGGGACCGCAGTGGTGCTGCGCATGGCGAAGGCCCGGAGACCCGCACCCACATCCGCCCGCTCATAGAAAAAATGGGCAAACAGGGCTTCTTGGGGGTCTGTATTCCAGCGCGTTACGGCGGTGCTGGTATGGACTATTTGGCCCTCGCGGTGTTGTGCGAAGAACTCGAGCGGGTCGACAGCTTTTTGCGCGTGGTAGCGAGTGTGCATATCGGCCTCAACTCGATGACCATCTTCCAGTGGGGCAACGAAGCACAAAAGCAGAAATACCTCAAACCGCAGGCGCAAGGCACCAAAATCGGCGCATACGGCCTGACCGAGCCCAACAGTGGCACGGATGCGGGAGCGATGGAGAGCACCGCACGGCGTGATGGTGACCATTACATCTTGAACGGCGAAAAAATCTGGATTAGTTTGTCTGATATTGCCGACCACTTCGTGGTGTTTGCGAAGACGGATCCCGCCAAGGGCAACCGTGGTATCTCGTGCTTCATCATCGAGCGTTCCATGGCCGGTGTTTCGACGTATCCGCTCCACGGCAAGTTGGGGGTGCGCGCCGGTAACACCGGTGGCATCGTCATGCAGGACGTGCGTGTGCCCGTCGAGAATCGTCTCGGCGAAGAGGGCGAAGGCTTCAAAATCGCCATGACCGCCCTAGACAGCGGCCGGTATACGGTCGCAGCTGGTGCCATCGGCTTGATTCAAGCATCGGTTGAAGCATCGGTGAAGTACGCCAAAGAGCGTCACACCTTCGGCCACCCCATTGGTGATCACCAGTTGGTGAAGCGCATGATTAGTCACATGGTGCGCAAAATGGACATGGGGCGCTTGATGGTCTACAAGGCGGGGTGGATGAAAAACGCCGGCCGGCGCAATACGCGTGAGACCACGTTGGCCAAGTGGCACGCCACGGTTAGTAGCTGGGAAGCCGCCGATGATGCAGTGCAGATTCATGGCGCCTACGGATTTTCGGACGAATACCCCGTTGAGCGCTTTTTGCGTAACTCACGTGGTGGCGTGATTTATGAGGGCACTCGTGAGCTCCAAGAGTTGCTCCAGGCCGATTATGCACTCGGCAACCGTGAAATCGCTCCGCCACTGCGGTGCGAATTGCCCGCCTACAACCGCGAGGAATGGGAGGCAGAGTAAGCATCATGCGCATTGCAGTGTGCCTTAAGCAGGTGCCACGCGACAACACGGTGGCGATTACGCCGACCAAGGCGATAGACGCGAGTGGTATTGAGCCCATCTTGAATTTGTTCGATGAATATGCGCTCGAAGCCGCCTTGCAAATCAACGACGATGTGGGCGGGGACGTGCTCGCCGTGTCGTTGGGTGATGGGGAGGTAGTCGATCAATTGCGCCGTGCATTGGCCATGGGTGCCACCGAAGCGCTCCTCGTTGAGTCTGCGGACGCCAGCGACGTGTATGCGGCTGCCCAGGCCATGGCGGAGGCGTTGCGCTCCCAAGGACTCCCCGATGTGGTCGTGTGTGGTCGCAATTCGACCGACCACGAAAGCGGAGCATTTGCCCCCATGTTGGCACGCATTTTGGGTTGGCCGCAGGTCACCTATGTGGCCAAGGTGGTCGGCAAGAGCGCCACGCATCTGGAGTTGGAGCGTCACCTCGAAGATGAAGTCGAGACGGTACGAGTGGCCCTGCCAGCAGTGATTAGCATCTCCAAGGGTGATGTTGAGCCGCGGTATCCCTCGTTGCTCCGGGTACGCAAATTCGCGAAAGCCGACGTGCCCACGTTGACGGCTGGTGGGACTGCAAGCACCACGGTGCTTGATCGTGTGCCCCCACCAGCGCGCAAGGGTGGCGAAATAATCGCAGGTGCCGATACTGCCGCCAAAGTGGCAGCCTTGGTCGATCGGCTCATCGCCGATCAGGCGTTGTGAGGGTGAACATGTCAATACGAACACTCGTGGTAATCGATAAACAAACTGCCTCTGGGCCGAGTGCGTCACAGCGCGAACTCCTCGGGCGTGCCAGCGCTCTCGGTAGCGTGACGGCGGTGGTGGTCGGCCATGAAGTCGCCCAATTGGCGATCGCAGTGGCTGCGTACGCCGTAGAGCAGGTGCTGGTCGTCGATGATGCGGTGTTGGCCGCATTGCCGGCTGACGCAGTAACTGATGCGGTGGTGGTTGCCGTCCAACAACTCAACCCGGCACTCGTGTTGACCACGGCCACGTTGCGCATGCGCGATGTGAGTGCGGCCGTTGCTGCCAGTTGTGGTGGTGCATTGGTGGCAGATGCAATCGATGTGCAGGTGCGTGACGGACAGGTCGTTGCGGTGCGCACTTCGCACGCTGGGAACGTCATCCACACCATGCAGGCCGTCGCGACGCCCCTAGTGGTGTCGGTACGCAAACAAACCCACGCGGAAGCGACGCCAGTTGGGACTGCAGCTCCGGTGACCGCATTGGCGGTGGCCGGCTTGCAGTCACGTCTCGAAGTGCTCCGCAGTGAGCGCAAACAAGGCGGGGTCAATTTGGCCGATGCTACTGTCATCGTGTCGGGTGGCCGTGGTCTCGGCAATCCAGAGCAGTACCATGCGCTGATTCCGGCCTTGGCAGAAGCCATGGGCGGCGCGTATGGCGCGTCACGTGCCATCGTTGACGCCGGCTGGGTGCCGTACGAGCACCAGGTCGGTCAAACGGGCAAGACCGTGAGTCCCAAGTTGTACGTGGCTGTCGGCATATCGGGTGCGATTCAGCACTTGGCTGGTATGCGCTCGTCACGCACCATCGTGGCCATCAACAAAGACGCAGATGCTCCCATTTTCCGTGTTGCCAGTTATGGCATCGTGGGTGATGCTGCTGAGGTCGTGCCTGCACTCATCGCCGAAATCAAACGGCGCCGCGGGTAACTGAGTCAGTCATCGCGTACCACCCTCCACTGGCCAACGGCCGGTGGAGGGTGGTGTTTTTTGTTGGGGGGGGAGACGGAGGAGATGGTTATTCGTTGGCGGGGACCGTGTATCCACGCGCATAGGCGTGATACGTGGCCACCTGAGTGTCAATCCAAGCCTGGTCGTAGCCGAGTTCTTGTGCCATCAGCGTCGCAACCAGCGGCGCACATGCCATGCTGGCGGTTGCGTTGAGGAGCAGGGCCCGTGTGCGCCGAGCGAGTACGTCTTCCACGGTGCGGGCCAGTTCGTGGCGCACTGCCCAGATGACCTCGGCGCCGATGTAGGGCAAATCGGGGTGGAGTGGCGCCTGCCATTGCGGGTTGCTCGCCGCAAGTTCGCGGATGACGACGGCATCGCTCCCGTACATCTGCATGCTATCACTGTCGGCGTGTGTGCTCCAACCGTGCAAGCGAAGCTCCTTGGTCACGCAGTCCCGTTTGGGAAGCTGTGTGCGGGCGCTGATTTGATTGACGGCGTCTTCGGCCATATGACGATAGGTGGTCCATTTGCCACCGGTGATGGTCATCAAGCCGCTCTGTGAAAAAACAATAGTGTGGTCGCGTGACAAGGACTTGGTGTTGCCTGCATCACCACCTGCTTTGACGAGTGGGCGTTGTCCGGCAAACACGCTCAGGACTTCGTGTGGTTGCGGGCGGCGGGTGAGGTATTTTTCGGTGTGACTGAGCACAAACTCGATTTCGCTGGCTAGTGCGCGGGGCTCGATGTCCGGATTGGGCATTGGGGTGTCGGTGGTGCCAATGACGACGCGGTCGTGCCACGGCAGTGCGAACAGCACCCGTCCATCGGCCGTCTTGGGAATCATGACTGCGTGGTCACCCGGCAAAAACGAGCGATCAACGATGATGTGGATGCCCTGGCTCGGGGCAAGCAGCGGTTTGCTGGCCGGGTTGTCGAGGTGCCGAATACTATCCACAAAGACGCCAGTTGCATTGATGACCGCAGTGGCGTTGATAGTGTAGCGCTGTCCTGTTTCGCTGTCTTGCGCTTCGACACCACGAATAACGCCCTCATGATGCACCAACCCGGTGACGGGCATGTGGTTGATGAGCGTGGCTCCGTGGCTGGCTGCCGTGCGCATCAACGTGATGGCGAGCCGCGCATCGTCGAATTGGCCGTCGTAGTAGACGACGCCCCCTTTGAGTCCCGTCGGCGTGAGCGTCGGTGCCAGCGTGAGTGCTGTGCGGCGATTGACCAAGCGGGTAGAGCCGATGCCGAGTCGACCGGCGAGGAGGCTGTAGAGGAGCAATCCGGTGCCATAAAACGGCAAATCAAACCAGCCATAGGCCGGCACGACGTGTGGCATGGCACGTACGAGATGGGGAGCATTGTGACGCAGTCGACCGCGTTCGTGCAACGCTTCGTAGACCAGGGATATGTTGCCTTGGGCGAGGTAGCGCACTCCACCGTGCACCAGTTTCGTCGCCTTGCTGGAGGTGCCTTTGGCGAAATCGTACGCTTCGAGTAACAGGGTGCGATAGCCACGACTTGCTGCATCGACCGCAATGCCGAGTCCGGTGGCGCCTCCACCAATGACGATGAGATCCCAATGTGGGGTGTTCTGTATGTTGTGGATAAGTTGTTGACGTTGCATGATGCTCTCTCAGCGATATTCGATAGCGTCATTGTAACAAATTACCGTGGTGCGGGGTCGTGCCTTGGCAGTGAAAGTTTCGAAATCAAAGCAGGATGGCGTAGCCGAGAAGACGGGAATGCCGTATGATAGTAGCAGAAGTGCCCAGCATAAGAGTAACCCGCTCTTCGATCATGCAATGGAGCCTGAAAGGAGTCGCATGAAACGCACATCCTCCAAAATTACGCCGAGCACGGCGGTCATAGATTCGACCGTGCCACGCATGGACGCTCGTACCGTACGCACACTTGAGTCCATTCAACGGCGCATATTGTGGTTGGCCACCAACATGATTCATCATGCCAATCATGTGCGCCCCAACCATGATGGCACCAAGGTCGGTGGCCATCAGGCCTCTTCGGCCTCCACCGTCACGTTGATGACGGCGCTCTACTTTCACTTTTTGAAAAGTGGCGACCGCGTGGCAGTGAAGCCCCACTCTTCGCCCATCTTTCATTCCATCCAATATCTCTTGGGGAAGTTGCCTAAGCGCTATTTGACCACGCTCCGTGAATTTGGTGGTTTGCAGTCGTATCCGAGCCGCACCAAAGACCCGGTACGTGTTGATTTTTCGACGGGGTCGGTGGGACTCGGCGTGGTTGCGCCGTTGTTTGCGTCGTTGTCACAACGTTTCATCCGTGACCATGGTGTGGCAGTGCCGGAGCGCCGCTTTGTGGCCGTGGTCGGCGATGCCGAGCTTGACGAAGGGAACGTCTGGGAAGCGTTGCTCGACGAGGCACTTGACGGCATCGGGCAGGTGGTGTGGGTCGTCGACCTCAATCGCCAAAGTCTCGACCGTGTCGTGCCCGGTATCCGCGCAGCACGCCTCAAAAAGTTGTTTGCTCAGAACGGCTGGCGGGTGCTTGAGGCCAAGTACGGCCGCAAGTTGCAGGAGCTCTACGCTTTGCCAGGTGGAGAATCGTTGCGCCGGCGCATCGACGAGATGAGCAACGAAGAGTACCAAGCGTCGATTCGTCTGTCCGGTGCGCAGTTGCGCGAACGCTTGCTGTCCGTCAATGAAGCCGATCGCACCACGTTAGCGCTCGTGTTGGCGCAAGTGCCCGATGAAGAGCTCCCGGCGGTCATTGCCAACCTCGGCGGTCACGACCTCGAGGAGATGTGTGCGATTTTCGACGAAGTCGAGCGGGACATGAGTCGTCCGACGGTCATTTTTGCCTATACCATCAAAGGGTGGGGGCTGCCCATTGCTGGTCATCCACTCAACCACTCCATGCTGTTGAGCGGCGAGCAAATGGAGACCTTGCGCAAACAGTTCGGCATTGATGCGGACGAGCTCTGGCCAGACTTTGATGCGAGCACTCCCGAAGGGCAGTTGTGCGCCGGGGTGTCACGGCGGCTTGACGAGGCGTTGCCAGCTGCTCCCGTCCCCGTGCCGGTGCCCCTCCGTGTGGATTTGGGCATGCCCGCTCAAGTCAGCACCCAAGACGCGTTTGGGCGCCTGTTGGTGCGCTTCGGTGATATTGATGGGCTCGCACCCCATTTGATGACCACCTCGCCGGACGTGTCGGTGTCGACGAATTTGGGCGGCTGGATTAATCGTCACGGCGTGTACACGCTCCACAACGATGTGGCAGATTACGAGAGTGAAGCCCAGCGGTTGCTCAAGTGGCAACGTTCACAGCAGGGCCGCCACATTGAGCTGGGCATCTCTGAGATGAACCTCTTCATGATGCTGGGCATGGCCGGGTTGACACACGAATTAATCGGGTATCCGCTCGTGCCCATCGGCACCGTATACGACCCGTTTGTGCTCCGTGGACTTGATTCGTTCATTTATGCGGTCTACTCGGGTGCCAAATTTATCGTGGCTGGGACACCATCCGGGGTCACGTTGGCACCTGAGGGTGGTGCACACCAATCGACCATCACCGCTTCAATCGGGGTAGAGTTGCCCAAATTGATGATGGCAGAGCCCTGTTACGCCGGTGAGCTCGAGTGGCACTTGCTCGAGGGTATTCGTCACTGCTTCGACCGTGACCATGGTCGGCCGTTGTACGTACGCTTGAGCACGCGCCCCATCGATCAAGCACCGTTTGAGGCAGCCAAAGCGCGCCTCGGAGTTGATGTGTTGTACGAACAGGTGATGCGTGGCGCGTACACGTTGGCGACGTGGCGCACAGACCATCCCGAACTCGCACATGCGCCACGGGTCATGTTGTGCGCCAGCGGGACGCTCATCCCCGAAACTCTCGTGGCAGCCGAGTCGTTGTGGCGGGAGGGAGTGGCGGCCGACGTCATCAATGTGGTCAGTCACCGATCCTTGTATGAGCGCTTCGTGCAGGCCCGGGCACACGGCGACCGCGACCCGTTTGGCTGGTTGTTTGCGGACGAACAACGCCATGTACCACTGGTCACCGTGCACGATGCGGCCTCACACGCCATGGCGTGGTTTGGGAGTGTCTACGGCGCGCCGGTGACGAGCCTCGTTGTGGATGAGTTCGGTCAGTCAGGAGCACGCGACGACTTGTACCGCTACTTCGGGCTGGACGCACAATCGATTGCCGAAGCAGCCTTCATGGCGGTCGACCACGTCGAGTAAACAGAAGACCTCGTTGCTGATGAATGTAGCGCAAGAACGGCACCACGCCGTTCTTGCGCGACGGTGTCGCATCCTTTTCTGCCTAGGACTGCATGGTATACTGTTGATGGTGTCACCGGTGGCCAGGGGATAGAAGATGGCGAAACAAAAACGTTCGCTCGTTTCGTTGCTTCAAGCAATGGCACAAGCAACCACTGAGTCGGTCAGTTTTGCTCAATTAGTTGCTACGCTCCAACCGCAATGGCATGGAAAGTCGGACCGCGTAGAAGCGCGCATGCGCGCCTTGCTCGGCCGTGGTCCACAAACGAGTGGGTGGCTGGAGTATGCGGATGGACGACTGTTGCCGGTGCATGTTGCGATGCGAGGTCGACACATACGGGTGCGTTTGAGTGATCAAGATGCCATTAATGGCGTTTTACCGCTTGAGCAGTTGGCCCCGTTTGTGGTGCGCGATCAGGCGTTGTTGTGGCCCGATGTGAGCATGCATCCACAGCCCACATTTGTGACAGAAATCGACATTCAAACGTGGCTATGCCAACAACACTATCAAGTGGGTGACGACATAGTGGTGATGTTTGATGCGCACGACGGTCATTGCCTGCATCTGAGTATTGATCGGGAGCACCAGACCAATCCTCGTCTCGATGAATACGTGCGTGCACAGTTGCAGATGTCGTCGTTGCACTCAGAAGACGCCATCCACCAGGCCGTGTTGTGGGCCTATGTGACTGCTCCGGGCTCCCAAGTGCCGGCAGGCACTGCGTGGCAAACGTTGCTGGCACAGGTCCTCGAACACCATGATGCGGTGGGCAGTGAATTGCTCGAGTTACGCCAAGAAATCGACACCCTGCAGCTTGCGCTCCGTAGTGAGCGTACGCGCGACAGTGAAAACGGCTTGTGGGACGGTGTTTCCAAGCGCTATTCCGCATTGCGCATTGCCATTATGCCCGATGACGCGGACATCGGGCCTCGGCTCACCCTGCCACCCATCGACATGCGCTTTGATTATGCGCAGACCATCGATGAAGGGCTCGCACAGGGCATCTACGATGTGCAGATGCTCCACCGTGCCCACGGTGAGGACATCGATGACGACGACATCACGGACGATGTGCCCAGCTCTGCTGAGGATGACGACGAAGGGGCCATGTTCGTTGATACCGACGATTATCTGGCCGCTCTGCACTCAGAATCCGAAGATGACTTGGATGACGAGCCAAACGCAGGCTTGGCAGAAGAAGAACTCGACGAACAGACGTTTGCCGTGTTGTTTGCGAATCGTCATCCGGCACTTGAGGACTGGTCCATCGAATTGCTCCAGAGTTTGTCGGCGTCACAACGTCGCCAGATTATTCAGGCAGAGACCGATGCTGACTACAACGTGATTCTGAGCATGGCGCTCCAACGCTTGTTGCCACAGCGACCGCATTTCATGCAGACCCTGCAACCGACGACTAGTTTGCCGACCTACGACATCACGGATGGTGGGCAGACGTATGCGTCGTTTGAGCTGGCCGAATACGTAGCCGCTCAAATGGCAGAAGCCCCGCCTACGGCGCCTGTGCGCAACAACGATGTGTTTGCGACGGGAGGCGAGGCCGTGTTTGCGGTAGAGTCGGTGTTGCGCGAAAGCGAGCAGTACATCGCGACCTACGTGGCTCAGCTACAAGCGCAGGGAATGCGCCCTGCCACAGTGCGACGCAAATACACGTTCGTGCACGAGTTGGCTGTTTTTTTGGCACGGTACTATACGTTGCCACTGCAACAGTTGACCTATGCGCATCTCGATGAATACGTGTACTTTTATTTTCCCCGTCACACCAACGCTTTGGCCCCCCGTGTGTGTAGCGATTTGCTCCGTGCGGTGCGTGATTTGTACGAGAGCGATACCCGGCCGATGACATTGCAACAGCGGGTCGTCGCACGTGCCATGTACGATCGGCGGCACTCAGCGAGTGATGTATTGCGTATTTTGAGTCGACTCCACCAGTATCCGCTCGATGTGACCGCGCTCGTGGTGCATCTTTTTGCCCCCTATACTGCATGACAACCATTCATTACACCATTGCGGTGCTCCAACCGCATACCCACCTCATCGAAGTGACCGTGCACATCGTACCTGACGCTGCTACGCACCACATTCAGCTCCAGATGCCCGTTTGGACGCCCGGTTCGTATTTGGTGCGCGAGTACGCGCGCCACGTGCGTGATTTTGCGGTGGAGCAGGCGGGGCACCCCTGTCGTTGGCACAAACAAGACAAAGCCACTTGGGTGGTGCAAGGGTTTGATGCCGCACAGCCTCTGACCGTTCGTTATCGTGTGTACGCGTACGATTTGAGTGTGCGCACCAACCACGTCGACGAAACCCACGCTTTTTTCAATCCAGCGGCGCTAATCATGGCGGTGGTTGGGGTGGCCGGACCATTGCCAATAACGGTGCGCACCAAGGCGGATTGGCGTGTGGCCACGCAACTCGAGGTGTTGATGCAACGCCAAGTCGGTGAAGTGGAGCGTGAGTGGCAATACGTGGCCGCTGATTACGATGCCCTCTACGATGCGCCCTTTGAAATCGGTACACACCGGCAACGCCAATTCTGGGTCAACGGAGCGCTCCACGAAGTCGTGTTGTGGGGGAGTGGCAACGAGGATCTTGATGTGCTGGTGCATGACGTTGAGCGTGCAGTACGCGCAGTGATGGGCCATTTTCGCACCGTGCCGTACACTCGCTACGTCTTCATTTTACATCTCGCTGATGGCATGTACGGCGGCCTCGAGCATTGTGCGAGCACGGTGTGTCTGGTTGATCGGTGGGGATTTGTGCGTCCCAGTGACTACGAACGCATTTTGGGCCTGATTACCCACGAGTACTTTCATACCTGGAACGTGAAGCAGATTCGACCGGCCCCCCTAGGACCGTTTGCGTATCAGCACGAAAACTACACCCGCCAACTCTGGCTCGTAGAGGGGGTGACGTCGTACTACGACAACCTCATCATGTGCCGCAGTGGCATGATTACTCCGAATCGTTACCTCGAATTGCTTGCTGCTGACATTGCGAGCGTGCAACGCACACCGGGTCGTCACCAACAAAGCTTGGCCGAGGCGAGTTTCGACGCTTGGATTCGCTATTACCGCCCCGATGAAAACAATGTCAACGTGAGCGTGTCGTACTACGTGAAGGGGGCGGTTGTCGCCTTTGCGCTCGACATGTTGATTCGTCAGCATTCGCAGGGCCGGGCGTCGTTTGATAATGTGCTGCGTGCACTCGAGGCCCGTTATCCGCTTTCCTTACCCGGTATCCCAGAAGATGACACCATGGAGCGTCTGATTGCAGAGGTGTGTCACATTGACGAGGCGCTGGTGGTGCGCTTTTTTGCGGCCTACATTTACGGTCGCGATGAGTTGCCGTATGCACAATTTTTGGCCACGGTCGGTTTGCAGGCGCAGTGGCACCATGTCGATGACATCACTGTGAGCATTGGTGCAATGTTGCGTCAAGACGGCCACCGTTTGATGGTCAGCGCGGTCTTTGTGGATGCACCCGCCATGCAAGCTGGGATTGCTCCACACGACGAAATCGTCGCACTCAACGGCAATCGCGTCGATTTGACACGTTGGCGCGCCCGTCTGCGTCAGCACGCGGTCGGTGAAACGGTGACGATTAGTTACTTTCGTCGCGATGAATTACGCACGGTATCAGTGGTCTTGGCCGCAGAACCAGCGACTGCGTTGAGCCTGCAACGTCACGGCGAGGTATCACAGTTCGAGCGTTGGTTGGCGGCTCCAGCTGTGACGACACAGGATGGAGAGTGAGCGATGGCAACAATTTTAGTGGTTGACGACGAAAAGCCGTTGCGTGAGTTGGTGCGCGCCTACCTCGAAAGCGAAGGGCATCGTGTGCTGGAAGCCGCTGCCGGCCAGAGTGCGCTCCAGCAATTCGCAGAGAACAAACCGGATGTGGTCATTCTTGATTTGATGCTTCCCGAAATCGACGGTGTTGAAATTTGTCGGCGCTTGCGCACCCAATCCGACGTCTACATTATCATGCTCACGGCGCGGGCCGATGAAGTGGATCGGGTGGTAGGGCTCGAGGTGGGGGCCGACGATTACCTTACGAAACCTTTTTCGCCGCGTGAACTGGTCGCACGTGTGCGCGCCTGCTTGCGCCGCCCACGCCAAACGCAAGCGACGGTCACCGACAGCAAACTGTTGCGTTTTGAGGGGTTGACGATTGATGTGGAGGGGCATAGTGTGCGGCTCGACGACGAAGAAATCTCGTTGACCTCCACGGAGTTTCGCCTGATCCAGATGCTCTCGAGTGCGCCGGGGCGATTGTTCACACGCACGCAACTCCTAGAGCATGTCTGGGGGATGAATTATTACGGTGATGATCATGTGGTCGATGTGCATATCGCCAATGCACGGCGCAAGCTCAAAGAAGACCCTGCAGCGCCACGTTTCATCGAAACCGTGCGTGGTGCAGGGTATCGCTGGAGAAACACATGAACACGCTACGGGCCAGATTTTTGACGGCACAACTGATGGTCATCGTGTTGATGATGGTGTTGTTCTTGGTGGCTGCTGCGATTATCACGCCGCGGATTCACGGACGTTTGGAGAATAACGGCGATCCACGTCCGCCCCGTGATAGTCCGGCGTCCAACGATGCCTTGCGGGCCGAAATGAATTATCGCAGTGCGCTATGGCGCGCCATGCTGATTTCGGGTGGAGTGGCTTCCGTGGCCGCTGTGTTGGTCAGCGTCACGTTGGCACGTGTCATCGTTGCTCCGTTGCAACACGTGACACGTGCGAGTCGCCGCGTCGCCTCGGGGGATTTTTCGCCTATTGCACTGCCTGACGCCACGACGGTCGAAATTCGTGAGTTGGCCACACAATTCAACCACATGGCCACGGCACTCCGTGATGCCGAACAACGCCGAGCTGCCCTGATTGGCGACGTGGCGCACGAATTGCGTACTCCGCTGGCCTCTATTGAGGGGTATGCGGAGGGTCTCATTGACGGGGTCGTGGTCCCCGGCGAAAAAAGTTTCACCATTATTCGCGATGAATCCCAGCGTCTGCGCCGCATCGTGGACGATTTGCAGGCGTTGTCGCGTGCTGAAGCTGGCACGTTGACCCTGTACCGTGAAGTGCAAGACATGCAAGCGATCGTGCAACGTGCCGTTGCGCTCATCCAAACTCCCCTCAGCGAAAAAAACGCCCAACTACATGTACATGCGCAGCACACCAAGTTACTCGTTGATTGTGACAGTGATCGCATGGTGCAGGTCATCTTGAATTTGCTGACCAACGCGATCCGTGCTGTGCAGCCGAGCGGGAATATTTGGGTTAGTCTCGGTCGTGATGATGGCATGGTGTGGTGCCGGGTGCGCGATGACGGCATTGGTATTGCCACCGAGCATATTGCACGTGTCTTCGAGCGCTTTTATCGTGTGGATCCGTCACGCGCGCGCACCACCGGCGGATCGGGTGTCGGCTTGACCATTGCGAAGGCGATTGTTGAAGCGCACGGTGGGCGCTTGAGTGCCACGAGCGACGGTCTTGGTCGGGGTGCTACCTTCGAAGTGCAGTTGCCCCAGCATGTGACCGCCTAGTCATTCACACTGTAACCAGCGCATGTGACTCGGCCAATGGCGTTCGCCTTGCGCATAGCAACGCTGGTTGGCAGTGTGGTAGCCGGTGTAATCTGCGGGTTGGTTGCGTTGCACATCAAACTGGACATAATCGAAAAATACTGCATATAAATCTGGTGCGTGTTGTTGCAACAGCCGGGGCGAGCGCCAAAATAGCTCCCAGTAGCCGGCCAAAAACTCGCCATCGGTTTGAAACACGTAGGGATGTCCAAACGGAATATTCGTTGCGTCGTGATGCGCCTGCCAGTCTTGGTAGGTGGTCACTTCGTGTCGTTTGGCGCGGTACCAGGCTTGGCGTTGTGCCCACGTCATACTGGGGAGTTCTCCGCGTGGGCTTTGCCAACCGTTTTGCCGCATACAGGTGCCATCGAGGAGATGACCGAGCTCGTGCAACAGCGGTGACACACTCGGGATCGGCGTGCGGTAGCCCTCGCAGAGCCGATCGGTGACCAACATGATGGCATGCCGCTCGGGCACATAGCACCCACCACCAACGCCACCCGCACGTTGATAGTCGGCTTGAGCAGTGAAAAAATCGAACGTGGGTTGCTGGTGAAGTACATCTGCAAGAATGTCGGGTCTGGCCCAAAAGCAACTGGTCAGTTGGAGCGTGACACTCAGGCGTAACCACTGCGCAGGGGCACGTTCGGCATTGTCCCGGTGTAGGTGAATGCGGAGCCGTGTGTCGTTGCCCACTTGGTTGAGGAGCATGAGGAACTGCTGGCGAGGGGGGCCGTGCAGTTGTGCGAGTAGTGGCACAAAGTGGTGCAGGATTTGCAGGGCGGGGGTGTGTTCCGCAAGCAACACGCTCAGCGGTGGTCGGGATATCCCAGCTGCTGCTAGGCGTTGGTAGGCCGGGAGCAGGTGCTGTGCTTGGATGACTGGTACATCGGGAACCGCAACCTGCCAATCCGTTTGTTCGTGGAGCCACAAGCGTTGATCCGCATAGTGGACGGCTTGATGTGCGTAGAGATGATACTCCAATAGAGACATCGGCGTGGCCTTTAGCTGATAGGGCGCCAAAAATGAAATTGCGATGAGGAAGCCATATCAGTCTTGAACGATTCTTGACGCAATCACGCATCGAATATTGATGTGTAGCTTTTACAGTATACATGGGTTGAAGAAATGAAAGGATATTCCGATGGCTACTCTCGGTATCATTGCACTACTCTCCATGGCAGCGATGGCTGCTCTGCGTATTGGCTTCGTACTGGTCTTGATTTGGGGCATCATTCGTCTCGTCGATCGCTGGCGTACCCCACTGCCCGCCGCCGTTGCGACGGCTGCACCGAGTATGGCGGTTGCGGCACCGGCCGTGGCTGATGTTGCTCCCAACACTGAGATGGTCGTACCAACGACGACTGAAACGAAAGAGGCGTAACGATGACAACTCCACGACGAGATTGGGTTCGTATCATTGGTTTGACGGGCGCCACGCTGATGGTCGCTGGTGCGGTCACTCTTGGTGGACTAGGTATTGGTCGCGCCACCGGTCTCATCGACGCCAGTCAGTTCCCCCAGGGGCGTGGCAACGGCATGATGGGTGGTCGGGGTCACATGCAAGATGGCTTGGGCATGATGCAGGGGCGCGGTGACGGTCGCATGCACGGCGGTCGGGATCACATGGAAGATGGCTTCGGCATGATGCAGGGTCGGGATCACATGGAAGATGGCTTCGGCATGATGGGACAGGCCCAGAGTATCAGTGAAGCCGATGTGCTGGTTGGTGCGTTGTCAGCGCTCCAAGCGGAGCAAGCGTTGGCCCAAGCGCTAGTGGCGGATTATCCCGAGTTAGCAGCGGTGGTCAGTGCCCGCAGTGCCGATATTGCCACACTTAGTGGGTGGTTGGAGAGCTGGTATCCGGAGACAGCGGCGCCCGTGGCTACGGCGGCCAGTGGCAGCATTGAGGACTTGCAGTTGTTGATGATGCACAATTCGCAACATTTCCTCAAAGCTGCGAGTATGACCAGCGGAGAACACGCCGAGTTGACGCAGTGGCTGAGTGATGGAGTGATCAAACGTGCGACGGAATTCGCCACGGTTTACGGTCAGAGCTCGTAATCACAGGGGCGAAGCCCTCCCGAGTGCACCGCACTCGGGAGGGCTTTTTTGCTTAATGAAGCGAATGCCACACCTGTGGTTTGACGATGGTGGTCCACTGTTGGGCGACGCACGCTGCCTCGATGAGCGTGTGCTCTTGCCACGGGCGTGCCATGAGTTGGAACCCAACGGGCAAGCGGTTTTTGGCATAGCCGGCGGGCATACTTACCGCAGGAATTCCGCTGAGATTGGCCAAAAACGCAAAGCGCATCATCTCGAAGGTGCTGCCAAGGTCGCTCTTGCCGTGTGGCAGGCTACGTGCCTCAATGGTGGGTGCCAACAACCCACAGGTGGGTGTTGCCAGCAAATCGATGCTCCCGAAGATGTGCTTGAGGTTTTGTGTGCATTGGTGCCTCGTTTGGCGGGCGTGGGCGATGTCACGCTCGTTGAAGGCGCGCGCAATCGCCAGTGACAAGCGTGTTTCGTCGCTGAGTTGTTGGCGTGATTGCGTAGCAAAGGGTGCCAACGATTGCAGGATTTCGGTGGTGATAATGATGGTGTGCGCCACCCGGGCTGCTTCGAGACCGGGCACGTTGATTTCGCGCAAATCCGCTCCCGCCGAACGAAAGTAGTGGAGCATGCTCCGGCACGCCGCCACGATTTCGGCGTCAGCATGCTCAAACCACTCCGGCATGTACCCGATGCTGACACCCCGTAAATCACGGCGGGTCACATCAGCGCTCTGGTATGGGCGCTGGCTAACACTGGCATCATCCGTGCTTCCCCCCACGAGTACCTGCATGGCGATGTCAAGATCTCCAGCTGTGGCGGTCAACGGTCCGGGGTGCGACATGCTCCAGACGGCGCCAGCACCGCCTTGCGACGAAATACGCCGATAGGTCGGTTTGAGTCCGTAGATCCCACAAAAACTGGCTGGGAGCCGGATTGAGCCGCCACCATCGGCGCCTAACCCGATAAGTGCTTGGCCACTCGCCACCGCGGCGGCTGGGCCGCCCGAGCTCCCACCAGCGCTATGTGTCGGATTGACCGGGTTGCGAGCAGGGCCGTAGTGCACGTTGGTGCCGGTCACTCCGAGGCCGATTTCGTGCATTTGTGCTTTGCCGATGATGAGCGCACCAGCAGCCCGGGCCTGTGCCACGGGGGTAGCATCACCACGATAGGCGGTTTGAAAGAAACTAGTGCCCGCGCCGGTGCGGTAGTTGGCCACTGCAAATTCATCTTTGACACTGATGGGGACGCCATCAAGCATGCCTCGCGCAGTACCGGTACGGTAGCGTTCACTTGCGGCGGCGGCATCGGCGCGTAGCGCCGCATCGTCATAGGCAATGTGCGCATTGAGACGTGCCACTTCGGGAGTGCTACGGGCCGCGATGAGCGCTTCTACGACCGCTGTCGGCGTAGTTTCACCGACCACATAGGCGTCATGGAGTTGCTGGATGGAGCAGACATGCCCTGCGGCTAGCTGACCGGCCACTTGCATGGTGCGCGGTTCGGTAGGTGGTGCTGCCGTCCAGTCGGTTTCTGCGGGTTCGTCCAGCGCAGGGGCTGTTTCACTCTGTGCTCGGTAGCTCTGCACTCCCGCATCACGGAGCAGTGCGGGTGCAAGCAGGTTGAAGGTGGGGTCGTATTCGAGTAGTGCGCGCACCATCTTGAGCGGTACCCCACTCAAGATGGGCAGCGATACCGATTTGAGATCGTACATAATCGGGTATCCCTTCGTATGACCACTTTAGACGTGGAGTGCGACACCGGAGCATCCCGGATCTGCGCCACCTTGGAGGACGCCGTTGCGTATTGATACCCCGTGCACCAAGGCCATGGCGCCGTGGCTTTGTGGCAGACGCACAATCGGGTGGCGTCGGCGGACTTCGGCACAGATGTATTCGGGGATGCGACCGTGGCAGACAATGTTGTTGCCTTGGCAGTCAAAGCGTGGGGCCGCAATAGCATCACTGATGCTCATGTCGAAGTCGATGAAATTGAGAATCGTGGTCAAGACGGCGGTGATGATGCGTGACGCGCCTGGGGCGCCGACAACCAGCACTGGTTTGCCGTCTTTTGAGATGATGGTGGGAGCCATACCGGTCGTGCGCCCGACCCGTGGTGCAATCGAATTACGATGCCCCGGGAAGGGGTGGAAGTTGACCATCGAGTTGTTGTACATGAAGCCCAAACCAGGGGTAATCACGCCCGAAGACATCCCCAACGAATGTGTCAAGGCCACGCTCATGCCGTTGTGGTCGACCACACTGATGTGCGTGGTATCAGGGGCGGTGGTCGGGGTATCGCCCGGCGTAATCGCTTTACCTGCGTTGATATGTGCTTGCCACTCAGCGGCACGCGTCTTGGACGTCATCCATTCCACCGGCACCGGACCACCGCGTGGGTCGCCGAGGTGCGCATTGCGATCGGTGAACGCCGCCTTCATGGCCATGGAGACTAGGTAAATGTATTCGGCGCTGTTGTGTCCCAGTGCCTTGAGGTTGTAGCCCTCGAGAATATTCAAGATCTCGATGACCGTGGGACCGCCGTGTGGCGCCTGCGACGTGGCAATCTCGTAGCCACGATAACTCCCGCGTACCACGTGTTCGTCGGCTACTTGGTAGTCGCTCAAGTCGGCAGCCGTCACGTAGGCGCCATTGGTTGCCAAGTCACTGCTCATGCGGGTTGCGAGCTCGCCGTGATAAAAGTCAGCGGCGCCGTGTTTGGCCAAATGCGTGAGCGTACGTGCGTAATCTGGGTTCTTGATGATTTCACCTTCGTCGTAGGGCTGACCATCCCGCAGATAAATCCGACTGGCCTCGGCGTTGCTCGTCACGTATTCGAGCATGGACACGGCTTCTGCATATTTGGTGCGCGTCTTCCAGCGCGATGCGAGGTGGGAGTCTACCATGAAGCCGTTGCTCGCAGTCGCGATGGCGGGCTCGATGGCGTCGCCCCAGCTGATGGTGCCGTGGCGCTGGAGGAGCGTGTGCAGAGCCAGCACGGTGCCCGGCGTGCAAATTGACGTGTACCCTTTGTCGTTGACTTTGCCCTGCAAAAAGTATCCCCAGCCGTCTGGGCTCAGGCGTATAAACGAATCAACCCACATGTCGGGGCGGACCAACGAGCCAGCTAAGGCTGGCGCATCTAGGAGTTCGGGGGCTTGGCCGGGTTTTTGGATCATGGCGAGTGCGTATCCGCCAATGCCACACATCTGTGGGTTGACGATGCCTTGTACAAACGCACAGGTGACTGCGGCGTCGACCGCATTTCCGCCACGTCTGAGGACTTCGGCACCTGCTTCGACGGCAATCGGTTCGGGGCCTGAGATGACAGCAGCCATTGGTGTACTTCCTTATGATGTGCGGGTGAATCAGTGATATTGTACATGAATCTGCGTGGCGGATGACCTAATGAGCGGCGCCTCGTTAGGGTTGGCAGGGCATAAACCGCCGTGGGGTGGTGTCGCACACATCGAGTTGGGTGCGCAGTGTCGCCCACGCCTGTGGCTGTGAGTCGATCCACGATTGTGCAATGGCCACCCGCAGGGGCAGCTGTTGCGTCGTTATCAGCACAAAATCGCCGCACAAATGGGTGGTGCTCGCGGTCACATCTGGCACCACCAGCGCCGTGTAGTGGTTCGCCGCAATAGTAGCACAGAGGTGTCCTTTGCTGGTCGCTGACACATTGCCATCTACCGGACGATTAAAGAGCAAACTCGATGGGATATCGGTGTAGACCGCAAAAATATGCGCCCAGGGGCCGAAATATGCCACGTTGAAGCCGCGGTCGCGCAAGGAGGTGGCACTCTGCTGGGCCGCCGCAAATGGCCACACACTGCGGGCATCCTCGCTTTTTGGCGCATCCGAGGGCATGCTGGCCTGTTGCTCGAGGTGGATTGCGTGACTAAATGTGTTGAAGGCTGGCGGCCATTGTGGCATGCGTACGAAGCTCACGCTGAGCGCGAGTGGTACTGCAACCAAGACGTGTAGGGCGGTGGATGCGCTTCTCCGTGGGTGGGGAGCCATGGCGGCGAGTCGCCATAGGCCGATAATGGCCAACCAAAACGGGATGAAACTCATACTCAGTTGTCCGGCGGCTGATGAACGATTGAGGTAGTAGATCAAGCCAAAGGCCGCACAACTGGCGAAATAGACGGTTACCGTGGCAATGCGCATCCGCATCCCGTCTGCGCTCAGCCAACTGCGCAACGATGCCGTGCTGAGGAGTGCGACGCAGACCACCACCCACAAACTGACGGCCACAACAATGAAAAACACGCCTGGTCCGGGCGATCGGATCATGAGTGCACCAAATCCAGCCCCATATTGGCGTTGAAACCAAAACAGATATTCGAGTGTGAGTGGTTTTTGCAGTGCCCAATAACACAAGGCAATCACAAGGTAGCCGGCGATGATGCCGCCCGTGTATGTGGCTCCCGTGCCAATGCGCCGTATCCATGACGTTTGTGTGGGTGAGACGACGAGCGTGATGCCTAGTGCCGCAGCTGCAAATACTCCGAAATCACTGTTGTTGAACATGCCCAAGCCGGCTACCATCCCCATCCCAATAATCGAGCTGTGCGACATGGCGAACGCATGACGCTCCAACAACCATAACGCAACTAGGATGGGGATCATGATTGAAAAAAGGCGGACCGGAATGTATGCCAAGAAATCCATGATGGGCGTGGATGTGGCTACCATGTGCCACCACGGATAGGCCGACATGCTCATGATTGGTACAATGAGAAGTATCGCTTTGGGGTAATCAGGCCGTGGGAACAAGTGCGCAACCGTGCGGATGACGAGTGCGACCAATGCTATGCCACTGATTTTGAGACTGAAAAAAACCATATCAACGAATACTGCGGCTCCCAGTGCTGCTCGCCACGGCAACAGGAGCTGCGGAATGATACTGAATACGACCGAGTAGTGTGGAATAAAATCATGGCCCGCTGTGCGTTGACTCACTGGCGCCAACACCTCGTTCATGATGAACAAATTGTGATACTGATCGTTGCCGTGCCAGAGCGTGCTGATGGCTACGACTACCACCCAGGTTGCCACGAATCTGAGTAGCCAACGTGCCCACGGATGGCGTGTAACTCGCGTGCTCCCCCATGTCCATGTAGCCACGATGACCACCGTGATGAGTAAAAACCAGTGATCGAAACCAGCGAATCGCGGAATTACTCCCGGTCGAAGCGCTTCTGGTTGGAATCCTTGCCAAAGCAGAATGCCCCAGCTCAGGGCTATTCCACCCTGCCAGAGTGTGCGTACTACCATGCTCGGTTGCCACTGCCAGCCGGAGAGTTGCGTGCTCATGTAAGCGACCGCCACAGCGAATGTGGCCACGTAGAAGAGACGATCCCAAGATTCGTCACTTGCGCCCGCACGTAGCCACACAATGACGATGGTGACCACACTTGCCAATGCACACACCGTGTACCACTGCGTGATGATGCGTGAGATGGGCGCATGTTCTTCGGCAGTGGGCACGAGCCATTGGTGCAGGCGTTGCCAACCGTTGCGGAGGCGCAACGGATAGCGCTGATAATCCTGAAAAATCAACACGCTGATGATTTGTACGCCACGCATGTAGCCGTCGGCTACCACAAGCCATTCAAGACCGAGGAGGAGCGTGGTGACACCAAGCAAACCAATCCAGCGATATGCGTACCACGAACTCCGCGTCCACACGCCACACATCCACAGTGTGACTGCGACCCACACCAAGTCCCACCACCAACGGGCATCCTGTCGGGCAATTGGTTCGGTGGTGACGTGAGCAATAGCCACGCCAAGTGTGCGCTCACCTTGGGTGGTGGTTTCGGTATGCATGCTGAGTTGTGGTGTGTCTGTGGAGGGAAGCCACGGCACAGACTGTATGAACAACAAGCGGTAGTGCCGGAATTGTTGGTCGGTGGTTGCGATTTGTTGCGGCTCTCCCCCTGAGAGGGTGAACGTGAGTGCTTGTCGGGGTTGATGACCGACCGCATATACGTCCACAACAACGTGATTGCTCCGCAACGGCGCTAGCGTGACCTGAGCATCCGCAAAACTCCAACGAAAGGGGATGCGTGCGTCCCACTGCTCCGGGTATTGAAATGAGTATTCCGTCGCAACATCGGAAAGCTCGCTGATTGCAATGGTGGTTGTGGGGCGCGCGATATGCAACACGCCGACACCCCAAGCGCAGACACAGATGAGCCACATGACAATGGAGACTGCCTTTGATTGATGCATGATGGTGCTCTTTCGCCACACTGAAAGCGCTTGTATCTGTAGTATAGTCGACAGCGATGCGGAGTGCACCACGGCGGCGCATGAAACAACAGGTTTTTCAGACTATAATGGTGGAGGATTTGCCACACGGAGACATCGAGCATGCACACGCGTGATGAAATTCGCCTCACCGAGTTAGCGGGGTGTGCGGGCTGAGCAGCCAAGTTAGGGCCGGGTGCCCTGCACGATATCATCGCCGGTTTGCGGTTTACTCATCACCCCAATCTGTTGGTCGGATTGGGCAAAGCCGACGACGCAGCGGTCTATCAAATCAGCGCCGACATGGCACTGGTGCAGACCGTCGATTTCTTCCCGCCGATTGTCGATGACCCCTACGATTACGGTTTCATCGCAGCCGTGAATGCGCTCTCCGACATTTATGCCATGGGTGGGACGCCCATGCTTGCGCTGGCGATTGCCGCCTTCCCTGAACACTTGCCCGCTGCGGTGTGCCAACGCATCCTCCAGGGTGGCATTGATGCGGTGATACAGGCTGGCGCTGTAGTGGCTGGTGGGCACACTATTACCGATCCTGAGCCCAAGTACGGTCTCTGTGTGACCGGCACGGTGCATCCCGACCATATCGCCCGCAAAAGTGACGTGCGTGTCGGTGATCGCTTGTTGTTGAGTAAGCCACTAGGCACTGGAATTGTGGCTACTGCGGCTAAACGTGGTCAGGTTGATGCCACGGCGTATGCACGAGCGGTGGCAAGCATGAAGGAACTCAATCGTGCGGCGGCCGCCATCGCACATACGCAGGGTGTGCGTTGTATGACCGACGTGACGGGTTTTGGTCTGCTTGGCCATGCCATGGAAATGGGACGGGACAGCGCAGTGCGCATTGTCATCGAAGCCCATCGGTTGCCGCTGTTGCCGACGGTGCGCGAGCTGGCCGTGGCGGGCGTGGTGCCTGGTGGTCTGGGGCGGAATCGTTTGCATGCGCTCGATGCCGGGCTCATGCTTGCTGACGACGTGCCCCCCGAGTTGTTTGATGTGGCCGTTGATCCACAAACATCCGGTGGTTTGTTGATGGCGCTGGCGGCAGAAGCCGTCCCGACTGCCTGTGCAATGGCAGCCGAGCAGGGCATCACACTCACCGAAATCGGCTACGTAGAAGCTGGGCGCGGCGTGGCGCTGATTGCATAAACTTATTGTGCAGACATGAAAGGGATCATCATGGGGAGTATCAAGTTGAGTGATCGGTTGAGCCGATTAACACCGTCTGCAACGGTCGCCCTCGGTGGCAAAATTGCTGCGCTGAAAGCGCAAGGCGTCGACGTCATCTCGTTTGGAGCGGGTGAGCCAGATTTTGCCACTCCGGATGCCATCAAGGCGGCTGGTATACGTGCCATTGAGACCAATCAAACCAAGTACACGCCCGTGGGTGGGCCGGCTGACCTGCGCAAAGCGGTTGCTCAACGCATCAGCGCAGACTGTGGCGTGTCGTATACCGCCAATCAAGTGACGGTGACCAACGGTGCCAAAGAATCGTTGTTCTTGGCGTTTTTGGCGTTGTGTGACGCTGGTGACGAGGTGGTCATTCCGGCTCCGTACTGGGTCAGCTACGTTGATCAGGCCAAAATCGCCGGTGCGACTCCTGTCATCATCGAGACCAGTGCTGCCAACGGATTCCGCATGACAGCAGCGCAGTTGGCGGCTGCCATTACACCGCGGACACGTGTGTTGGTGCTGAATTCGCCCTCCAACCCCACAGGTGCGGTATACACGGCAGCTGAGCTCCGTGCCATTGCTGACGTGGTCAAGCAACACCCGCAAATTGTGGTGATGAGCGATGAAATCTACGACGCCATCGTCTACACCGAATACGCACGCTGGTTGCGTGTGGCTCCTGATTTGCTCGACCAGACACTGGTCATCAATGGTGCGAGTAAAGCATTTGCGATGACGGGCTGGCGCATGGGTTTTGCAGTGGGGCCGCAGGCCATCATCGATGCCATTAAGGGCATCCAAAGCCACTCGACGTCGCATACCTCCTCGATTACGCAGGCGGCCGCGTTGCCGGCCTATGACGGCAGTGTCGACATGGGCGCCGAAGTCGCACGCATGGTGGCCGCGTTCCGTGAGCGTCGTGATGTCATCGGTGAGTTGTTGACGTCGATTCCCGGCGTCACGCTCAACGTCCCCGACGGCGCGTTCTACGTCTTCCCAGATATCACCGGCTTGCTCGGCAAACCGCTCGCATGTGGTGTCACGTGTACCACGGACGATGAGCTGGCCATGGCGCTCCTCGAGCATGCCCACATTGGTGTGGTGGGTGGTTCTGCGTTCGGCGCTCCTGGATTCATTCGGCTTTCGTATGCCACGAGCATGGAGCTCATCCGTGAAGGGATGAATCGGTTCCGCACAGCAGTCGTCGGGTAAGGTTGGTGGATATGTGCTCCGGTAGTGTCAGAGTCGCCGGAGCACACCGCTTGCATTGCGCATACTTCGGGTATAATCGCACGTAATTCGACCACACACGGAGACATCCCCCTATGATCTACGAACTGCGTACGTACTGGGCTGCCCCTGACAAAGCAGAGGCGCTCCATCAGCGTTTCCGCGAGCACACGTGCCGCTTATTCACCAAGCACGGTATGACCATGGTAGCTTTCTGGTCACCGCTGGGTGGGCGTGAGCTCCACGGTGATTTGGTTTATGTGATGGTATATGCCTCACAGGCTGAGCGCGATGCGGCTTGGGATGCCTTTCGTGCTGATCCCGAGTGGCAACAGGCCAAAGCCGCGAGCGAAGTAGACGGCGTCTTGGCCGAACGCGTCGATAGTGTCATGCTCAACGCCACCGATTATTCGCCTTTGCAGTAGTAGTCACTGAGAGGAGCCATGCTCATGCACGTACTCATCATTGGTGGGACCGGTACCATTAGCCGAGGAATCGTTAAAGCACTTCTCAAACGCGGTCACCGTGTGACCGTCTACAACCGTGGGCAACGCAGTGACGCGCCTCCGCCCGAAGTCGAAGTCATCATCGGTGATCGTCATGACCGAGCTGCATTCGAGCAGACACTGCAACAGCGCTCGTTCGACGTTGCCATCGACATGATTGCGTTCAAGGCTGACGATGCTGCTTCGACACTCCGTGCCCTGCCCAACGTAGGACATCTCATCCAGACGTCGACGGTGATGACCTATGGTCCTCCTTTCACGGCGTTGTATCAAGGCGTGGATGCGCCGCTCAACGGTCGTCATGATGGTGGCTACGGCAAGGGCAAAGTGGCCATCGATGAGCTGTTGTTGGCACACGCTCAAAACGGCGGCGTTCCGGTGACGATTGTGAAACCGTCGTTTACGTTTGGACCCGGCCACACCCTCTTTCGTCAAATCGATTGGCGCTCTGAGTGGCTTGATCGCCTCAAAAAACGCAAACCAATCATCGAAGCCGCCGAAGGTCTCAACTACTTCCAGTTTTTGCCGGCTGCAGATGCTGGTGAAGCCTATGCGGAGTTGTGTGGTCTCGTGGCCGCTTACGGCAAAGTGGTGCACGTGGTGAATCCGCAACCGTTGACGTGGCACGAATGGCACGGGTTGGCGGCGAACGCCCTCGGGGTGCCACTGGAAACGGTCTCGGTGCCTTGGGACGTATTGGTGGCGGCCGATGCCGACCGCTATAGTGCTCTGACCACCTGTCTCGGTCACAATCAGGTGTTTTCGGCCGATAGCTTGCATGCGTTGGTGCCCCACTGGCAACCCAAAGTGCCCCTGCAACAGGCTGTGGCCGAGAGCATCGAGTGGATGCAACGGCAACAGCTCATCGCAGACAGCGACGCCGATCCGCTCGAGGACCGCATCATCGCTGCGATGCGCCAAATCAAGGGCACATTTGCGTAGGAATGAGTCGAGTTCAGATCAGTTTTGCTGGCGCATCATTGGATGACGTTGTGATTGGGAAAGGATCGTTGTGTTGGTTACCGTACAATCACGTCTGCAGGTGCTCTTCCTGTGGCTACGAAAACAACATCCGTGGCAATTTCTTGTCTGGGGTGGTTTGGCATGGCTGTTTCAGTACATTCAAATCCCATACGGTTTTGCCCTACAAGATGATTTTTGGTTGTGGTATGGTGTACAGCGTTTTGTAGCAGGTGATGTGCCAATTCGTGATTTTCAGTCCTATGATCCTGGCAGGTATATTGTCACGTACATCCTGAGTTTTGGTTACGATACTCTCTACTCGTTGAGATTTGCACAGGCTCTCCTGGGCGCATGTATTGTTGGTATCGGGAGTTGGTTCGTACAAAGACACAAGAATGTGCATATCGGTGTGCTTGCTTTGACAGCAATGGTGCTATTTGCTTGGCTGTTTCCGCGTCACAAATACTTTGATATTGCAATTTCTGTAGTAAATGTTGTGTATTTGTGGTACTTACTCAAACACCAATCATATACTGCTCGACTACTTGCAGCCCCGATGGTGATGGTATCGTGGTTGATGGGAATAAATCATGCACTCTATTTAGTTCTGGCGCTGTTTACGTGGGTGATATGGCAACATTTGTCGTGCCCATCTGAACAAAAGATGCAGTGGCAACAGTATAAGGAGTTCCTTTTCGGGGTAATTATCGCGCTTACAGTTCCAGTGTTTCTTGTTTTGTTTGTTCCAGGATTTATTGAGGTCTACTATCATGCTGCGGTATTGCCGATACTTGAGGGGCAAGGTACAAATGTACCAATGCAGATTACTTGGCCTTGGCAGATAGATTGGCTTGCAATTACGACAGTGGTATCATTGCGCAAGGCGATATTTTCATGCTTACTCTTCTTATTGCCATGCATCGGTGTATGTGCGCTGATTTGGGAAGCACGTGTTACGCGCCGTACCGGTCTGGTGCGCCCGTACTTATTGGCACCAGCACTCTTGATTCTCCCCTATGCACATCATGTCTATTCTCGAGCGGGAATTAGTCATCTTGCTCAAAGTATCTTTCCACTGATCTTGTACATTGCAGCGGTTGCGTCTCAAATACTCGCTACGACGACGATAGATGCACGCTATCGTCGTTTGACCTGGTTCGTGTTTGGTGGGTGGGCTGTTGCATCACTATTGGTAATGTATCCACAACATCCTGTCGTAAAATGTGCTGATAGCTGTTTGCCAGTGTCGGTAGAATCGAATGTGTTTTTGACTGATGCTGGTACACGTGACGATTACTTTTTGTTGCAGAAATGGCTCGAAACATATTCTGCCACACGGTCGTTTATTATTAATCCAATGCGCCCTGGTTTATATGCGCTCAATCACGAGGCTGCTCCTGTATACGAAACGTATGCTATATTCCCGTTGAGTGATTCACAGCAAAAACGAGATATCATGAGCATAGAACAGAATAAAGTGCGACTCATTATCATTGGCAAAACAGGTGTTGATGGTATGAAAGAGACCGCCTTTCGCAATACCAACCCGCTGACGTTTGCCTACATCCAACAGCACTACACGGTCGTGGAATACACCAAGCACTACGAAGCGTATCTGCGTAACCCGTAGATGTGCTTCGTAGCACGAATGGTATGTATGTCATGTGAGTTGCTGTTGCAACCACGGGTACGCCTTGGTGCCGTGGATTTCGTGGCGCCCCTCGAAGTATTCGGTGTCGATGCGCTGGCTGGCGCCAAAGATTCCGTAGATGTGCCGGGCCGCTTGTACCCCCTGCTTGACCGCTTTGATGGGGAAAATGGGATCACGGGTGCCTGCCTCCACAAACAACGGTCGTGGTGCGACCAATCCCGCAATGTCTGCCATTTCCCCGAATTGGCCAAGCCCTGGCACGAAATTACAGGCGCAGTGGTGCATGGCGAGGATGCTATCGCGGAACGTCGAAAAGTACCCGCTAATCACACACGCCTTGATGCGCGGGTCAACAGCGGCTGAAAACAACGCGTGCATGCCACCGCCCGATATACCCATAGCGCCGAGGCGTTGTGTGTCGAGTTCGGGCCGGGTCTCGAGATAATCGACGAGTCTGAGAGCGTCGTGGACGCGCATCCCAGCCACCGATGTCCCCATATGAAGTGCAAGCATGGCGGTATGCGCACAGGTACTCGGCACCGGTTGCCCGTTGATCGTGTCGAGGTACTGGTAGTCGTTTTGACGCTCCCCAAAGCACGAAATCTCCGGGGCTGCCACAGCAAAACCATGTCGACATAATGCTACTGCAAAATCGTTGTGGTAGCCACTCGCGGTGTAGCGTTCACTGCCGTCTTCCCACAACCCTACAATATCAGCCACGCCGTAGCCATGCCCGTGCAGTGCGAGCACCACCGGCAGTGGTCGTTGTGCTCCTTTGGGCATCAACAAATACCACGGCATGAGTGTATGTGGTCCCGTGCGGAGCAGGTATTTGCTCCGCACATACGCACCTTTGTCGACCTCTGCGATGAGGCTACATTCGAGGGGAGCCGGTGCGAATGCGCCGAGACCGAGCGTTTGCGCAAACGCAGCGCGTGTGCTGTGTTGCCACGTGTGTGCCGTGGCTTCGCTGGTTGCGGTAAATGCATGCGGTGCATCGGCGGGAGCGTAGAGTGGCCATAGCGTGTGCATCGGTTGGAGATGCGGTGTTGCCATCGTGCAATTCCTTTCTGGCATGGTTGTTGCAAGCAGGAGCGTGTCGTGATTTCACTGGCCGCTGACGCGCGGGTTGGCTCGTCCGCCGATGCGCAAATACGCAATGGCGCCGTTGCGATCACGCACAAAATCGCCGATTTCACCTTTGCGTGGTTCATCGAGCACCATGAAGCGATCCGGGGCAATGAACACCGCTTTGACCGTGGGCACCGCCGGCCCTGCGGGCGTTTCGGGGCGTGGGAACCCACCTTTGGGTTCTTCTTTGATCAGTAATTGCCCGTCAATGAGTGCTCTCACTTCGAAGCGTGACAGCGCATATTCATAACTGCCCACGTAGGTCGCTAATTCTTCGTTGCTAATGTGAATGGGGATGGGCGGTTGTGTCGCAATGCCGAGGTAGGTTTCTAGTGCTAGTGCGACCGCACTGTCGCCGATGATACTGCCGGTGTCGCTGTTGGCGAGCACGGCAATGGCAAATTTGGCGTCTGGGAAGAAGCGCAAGATGGCTTTTTGCCCCTTAGTTGCGCCTCCATGGCCGTAGCTCGTCAATGCTCCGTGATGGCGAATAAACCAGGTGAGACCCATGTCGCCACGACCGCCGGCATTGGTCTGCACATTCCGCATCGCCAGTAGCGTCTCTTTGGGCATGATGCCCGCGCCATCACCACTGTGGAACTGCGCGTAGCGCATCAAATCCCCCACCGTGCTAATCACCCCACCCACGGGGTTGGCTGAGCGCCCAATGGCCCACGGGTTGGCCACCTTCACGTCGTTGCCCCACTGTTGATGCCCAGCCGCAAAGCGCCGTGTCAAAATAGCGTCATCTGGGTAAAAAAAGGTGTGTTCGAGGCCGAGTGGCTGGATGAGCATCCGTTGTGCGGCTTGTTCGTACGTTTGTTTGGTCAGGACTTCGATGATACGTCCGGCAATGTTGAATCCGGCGTTGTTGTACGACCACAGGGTGCCGAGTGGACTGGTCTGGGGCAGACGCACCAAACTTTTTACCATCAGCTCGAGCGCATTATCACCGGTGCCAAAGTCGTTGAAGTAGTCGCCCATCCACCCACCGGTATGTGTGAGGAGGTGCCGAGTAGTCACGTTTGCCGTTGCTTCCGCATCCGCAAGTTTCAATTTGGGCAAGTAGGTGCGCACTGGTACGTCGAGGTTGAGCAGGCCTGCGTCCACGAGTTGCATCAACATGGTGCCCGTGACGGTCTTGCTGATGGAGCCGACTTGGAACAACGTGTCAGCGGTGACAGGCAGCGGATGATCGACATTGGTCACACCAAACCCGGCCTGATGCACCTGATCTCCGTGCCAGATGCCAATGCTCACGCCTGGGACGTTGAGCCGCTTCATCTCGGTCACGATATGCGTGCAGATTTCTTTGAATTGTTTGTCCTTGATGGTCTTCAAAACACGTGACCGGTTCATGGGTGCTCTCCTTGATAACCCTCAGTTCGCCTGCGGAACGAGCAGGTTCGATTGACAGGCGCATCTGCACAGGGCGGGGCAACGATTTGTCGCTTGGTACTAACACGTCTATTGTACCGAATAACATGCGCACTTTCTAGCGTGTCAACCACGGAACACGCACAGACGATGGTATACTACAAGCAGGTGTGAAGTGTATGTTGGAGGAGCAAAGCAATGGCGCGAATTCCTGTGGCGGTGCAGCTGTATTCTGTCCGCGAAGATGCCAAAAACGACCTTGCCGGAGTGCTCAAGGCAATCGCCAAAATGGGCTATGACGGCGTTGAGTTTGCTGGATTTTATGGCCACGATGCCAAGTCGGTGCGTGCAATGCTTGATGAATACGGTCTCAAAGCTGCCGGCGCACATGTAGGTATCAACACGTTGATGGGCGACGAACTCGCCAAGTCCATCGAATTTCACCAGACCATCGGCAACGCATTTCTCATCGTACCCGGCCTCGACCACCACTACACCACGAGCCGCGCTGGTTGGTTGAATGCGGCCCACATCCTCAACGATGTGGCCAAGCAACTCGCTCCCCACGGCATGAAGACTGGTTACCACAACCACTGGGTCGAATTCGCCGAACTCGACGGTGAATTGCCGTGGGACACCTTCTTCGGCAACACCGACCCTGCCGTCATCATGCAGTTTGACACGGGTAATGCACTCGTTGCTGGTGCCGATGCAGCTCCCTTCATTCAGCGCTATCCGGGTCGCGCCTTGAGTGTGCACCTCAAAGAGCATGCCGATCAAAACAGCACGGCGCTGTTGGGCGAAGGTGACGTGCCGTGGACCTACATCCTCGATTTGTGTGAGCGCATCGGTGGCACGCAGTGGTATGTCATTGAGCAAGAAAGCTACGCGTACCCGCCCATGGAGTGCATCGATCGTTGTCTGCAAAACTTGCGTGGACTCGGACGGTAATCGTCTCGCCGTGAGGGTGCCGCTGGTGGGATTTTGCGTCTCACCAGCGGTTGTAGTGTGACGCTTCACTCGCTGTGCATCGTAGGCAGTTTTTTATTACACTAGAGGAACGTTGGCGTGGTACATACCTACCAAGAAGCACTCGACTATGTCTACCGCTTTGTGCCGAGTGTGGTTGGGCGACCAGATCCCGAAATCAACCTTACCCGCACGTTGGCGCTCCTAAATGCCGTCGGGAATCCCCAGCGTCACTTCCCCAGTGTGGTCATTGCTGGCACCAAAGGCAAAGGATCAACGACGGCCATGATTGCGCACATGGCACGTTCCGCCGGTCTGCGTACCGGCATGTGGACTTCGCCGCATTTGCACACGTATCGTGAACGCATCCAAGTTGACGGCGAAATGATCGCAGAGCATGATCTCGTTCGTCTGGTCAATCAAATTATCCCCTCCGTTGATCATCTTTCTCTCTCTGAGGGATTGCCCGCTACTTTTGCCATCGGTTTTGCCATTGCGATGCGTTATTTCGCTGATGCACAGGTCGATATTGCCATCGTGGAAGTCGGTCTTGGTGGCCGTTTTGATTCTGCGAACGTGCTTACTCCGCTGGTCTCCGTCATCACTTCCATCAGCTATGACCACATGGATATTCTCGGTGACACCATTGACGCCATTGCCATGCAAAAGGGCGGTATCGCCAAGCCTGGTGTGCCGTTGCTCGTGGCGCCACAGTGCTATGCTGCCTTGGTGACCGTCGCCGCCTGTGCTGCAGAAGTCGGTGCCCCGTGTCAAGTAGTGGATGATGCTGGTAGTGGCGGGATTCGTGGCGATGACGTGGCCGATGAACATGTGCGTGGCCCTATCCCCGAGCTCTTTGATCCGTACGACGTGTACCACGGACCACAGCAGGGAGCACTCGGGGGGGCCTTTCAATCCGAAAACACGCGCTTGGCAGTAGCTGCTGCGCTCACCCTGCGTGCTCGTGGCATCCCTATTCCCGATCAAGCCATTGCTGACGGCATTGCTCAGGTGCGTTGGCCAGGGCGGTACGAATACGTTGCCATTGCGCGCGGTGGTGTGCTCTTTGATGGAGCGCACAACGTGGATTCGGCACAACGTTTGGTGGATTCGCTCCGCGCCGACTTCCCAGGGCGGCACATCACCATGATTTTGGGCTTCTCAAAGGACAAAACGGTCGCTGAAATGGTGCCCGTATTTGCGCACATTGCTGATCAAGTCATCGTGACTGCCTCTCGTCATCCTCGTTCGCTCCGTGATTTCGGCTATCTGTGTGCACTCGTGCAGGAGGCCCGGCCCGATCTGCCCGTAAACGGCATCGAAGATCCTGCGGATGCGCTCGCAGTGGCCATGCATCATGCGGTTGCAGATAGCCTGATTGTGGTGACTGGATCGCTTTTCGTGGTGGCAGCCGGCCGCGAAGTGCTTGATTTGGCCGATGCCAGCGATAACCGCTAGGTCGCGTGGTTGCGTTCGTTCAACGCATCTTGGTATAATGAGTACGTAGTTGCATTGATCGCTCACGTATGTCTGCGTGAGTTTTTTGAGGAGTAGCATGGCGACGACATCAGATTTGCGTACCAACGTCATCATCCGCTGGAACGGCCAGCTTCATCGCGTTACTGAATTTCACCATCATGCCCCCGGTAACTGGCGGGCCATGGTCATCATGAAGCTCAAAAACATCCAATCCGGCAAGACCATCGAAGAGCGTGTGCGTGCTGGCGAAGATTTGGAGTTTGTGCGCGTCGACAAGCGCTCAATGCAGTACTTGTACCGCGACGGCGATAATTTCGTCTTCATGGACAACGAATCATTCGAGCAAATCGAGTTGACCGAAGACACCATCGGCGACGGCGCACGTTTCCTCAAAGACGGCATGACGTGTGACATCCTCTTCTACGACGAAAACAGCATTCTCGGCGTCGAAGTGCCCATCTTCGTGGAGTTGCTCGTCACCGAGGCCTCAACCGCGTTGCGTGGCGATACTGCCACCAACGTCAACAAGCAGATTACGCTTGAGACGGGCGCACAAATCACCGTGCCTGCCTTCATCAATGAGGGCGACATGCTCCGCATCGACACCCGCACTGGGAGCTACATCGAGCGTGTCAAGTAATCGAGCGCGCCCGTGTACACCCCCACGACGCAACCGCGTCGTGGGGGTGTACTGGTTAGTCGACCGCCACCCAGACGCCGTAGCGCGGGCGCAACGTGATACTTGGTTGGAGCGATATGAGCTGCCAAGGGTGGAGCCGCCATGTGCCGTGGCGCACCAACATGGCGAGAATGATGCTTGCCTCGATCATGGCAAATTGCTGGCCAATGCACAGGCGTGGGCCACCACCAAAGGGGAAGTACGCGAATTTGGGCAAACCAGCCTTGAATTCTTCGGTCCAGCGTTCCGGACGGAATGTCAGTGGGTCTGCGTACCAGCGTGGATCTCGATGCATGGCGAACTGGCTGATGCTTACTTCGGTGTGCGCTGGGATGCGGTAGCCACCAATATCTACGTCTTGGATGCTCTCGCGCGAAATATTGTACGCAGGCGGGTAGAGCCGCATGCTCTCGCGGATGACTTGCTCCGTATACGGCAACGCCGCCAAATCACTCATGCCTGGTATGCGCTCGCCCAGCACGTCGTTGACTTCGCGGGTCAGCTTGCTGAGCACCGCCGGATGCTTGAGGAGCAACCACATGCTCCACGTCAGCGTAAGCGCCGTGGTCTCGTGTCCCGCCAGAATTGTGGTTTTACATTCGTCGAGGAGTTGTTGGGCACTCATGCCGTTGCCATCGTCATCACGGGCGTCGAGCAACATCTGCAACAAATCCGTGTGTTGGTCTGGTTGCTGCCGGCGTGCATCGATGATGTCTTGGATGACCGTGTCTAGGTCGTGTGTGGCGGCGCGGTAGCTGGTCTCGCTGATGATGGGGCGCCGGGTGAGTTGCTCCCAGATACGCTCGGGGATGCTTCTTGTGCCGAAGTGCTCCATGATGGTGTCGAGGGCATGGCTGATTTGCGTGCGGTGGCCCTGGGAAATGTTGCCAAACAACGTGACCGTGATAATCTCGAGAGTCATGTCCATCAAAAACGCGTTGATGTTGAAATATGTGTGCGTTGGCAGTGTGTTGAGTGCTTCATGGGTCAACGCCGCAATGGTATCGCCATAATGAGCAATGCGTTGCCGATGAAACGCCGGTTGGGCCAAGCGCCGCTGTTTCAACCAAAAATCACCGTCGTTGGCCAACAGCCCATTGCCAAACACCGCATGGCTGGTGTGTTTGAGAAATGCATCTTTTTGGAAGAATTTTTGTTTGGTGACGAGCATCTCTTCGATGAGCCGTGGGTGTGTTAAAAAATACAACGCTGTATCACCCATGGCAAAGCGCGCAATCTCGGGCTGATACTGATGAGGCCGTTGAAAGAAGCGCACCGGATTCCACAACACCTGGAGTTGTTCACGGCGCGTCATCGGCGGGAGCTCTGGTACTGCAATCATTGCATGACTCCTCGTCAATGGCATAAGCGGGCAACACTGCACTCCTGAGCAGTATAATCGAGTTATGCTTGAGAATCAATCCAACGGTATAATACACCGCATGAACACGCTCCTTGTCTCTGTCGCGCAGATGCGCCATCTCGAAGCAACAACCAGCGCCCATGCGCCGCCCGCCCACGATCTCATCGAGGTGGCGGGTACAGCGGTCGCACAGTGGATTCACGCACACTACCCGCCAGCGGCGACGGTAGTCATCTGTGTGGGACCGGGTAACAACGGCGCCGATGGCCTCGTGGTGGCCGCCCTGTTGCACCAATACGGCTATCGTGTGCGCCTCGTGATGTGGCGTCGCTCCACGGACGCACGTTCTGCACTAGTCGCCGATATCCCGACACTGTTTGTCGCCCCCCCTACGTTGCCAGCCATCATCGACTGGCTGGCGAGTGCTGACATCATCGTTGACGCACTGCTCGGCATTGGCGTTAATCGCTCCTTCAGTGGCGACATTGTTGCGGTGGTCACTGCCATCAATCAGCGCCACCCTGCGACTCTGTGTATTGCGCTTGATATCCCGAGTGGGTGTCATGCGGACACTGGTGTGTGTTTGGGGGCCGCCGTACACGCAGATCTCACCCTCTCAACCGGCCCCAAAAAGCACGGACTTTGTTTTGAGCCCGCCCATACGCTGGCAGGGCGTGTGCACGTGCTCGACATCGGGCTTCTCCCTCCGCCCGCCGATTTGCCCGCGTGTCGTGAGCTGACCCTCGCACAAGCGAGCGCTTGGCTGCCCGCACGCCCGGAGAGCGCCTATAAGGGCACGTTTGGCACGGTGTGCGTCTGGGCGGGTTCGGCGCAATACCCCGGCGCCGCAGTGTTCGCGACCACCGCAGCGTTGCGCAGTGGCGCCGGCATTGTGTCGTTGGCCACCGAGTCCGCCTTGGTGCCCTTGGTGTGGCGTCAACCCGAGCTCACCTTGACACTCCTAGACGAAACGCCCATCGCACAGCTCAGTGATGCCCGCTTCCGCGCCTTTGTGGTTGGTCCCGGGCTTGGCCGTACGCCGTTGCTCCGTGAACGGTTTGTGCAGTGGTGTGCCGTGCTCAGGCAACAGCCGCGCCCCGTTGTGTGCGATGCGGATGCGCTCACGCTCCTCAGTGAGATGCCCGATTGGCCACAGCAGCTCACCCCTGGCATGGCCGTGCTCACCCCGCATCTCGGCGAGTTGCGCCGGCTCTGTGGTGGGACCATTCCCGACATTCCACCCGTACTGCTCGCGCAACAATTGGCTCAGCAGTGGCAACAAGTGCTCATCATGAAAGGGAGCACGACCGTTATTGCGCATCCTGATGGCCAAGTGTTGGTATGGCCACATCCCAACCCGGTGCTCGCTACCGGCGGGAGCGGTGACGTACTTGCTGGCATCATCGGCGCCATGCTTGCGCAAGGGTGCGCCCCGTTTGTTGCGGCCGCGTTGTCTGTGGCTGTACAAGGGCTGGCCGCAGCGCAACTTCGTCGCACGGTGGGCGTGGCCGGTGTGCTCCCGAGCGACATCATCGCGCTCTTGCCGCAAGTGATGCAAACACTTCGTACGCAATCTTGGGACGAGTGGGAGGACGTATAATATGCCCATTTATGAGTATCAGTGCACGGCGTGTGCCGGAGTGTTTCAACGCCTCGTGCGTGGGTTCAGCGATCCGGCTGATTTGGCCTGCCCACGGTGCCAGAGTACGGCCGTGACACGGCGTATCTCGCA
>Ga0172372_10000411_pt1 | contig 65411 bp, 46 predicted proteins | sample LakKiv5m_2_FD_114544 | JGI IMG/M metagenome (GOLD analysis project Ga0172372, IMG submission 114544) | Freshwater microbial communities from Kabuno Bay, South-Kivu, Congo - kab_092012_9.5m | ecosystem: Environmental > Aquatic > Freshwater > Lake | place: Democratic Republic of the Congo...
AACATTCAGACGCCGGTTGGAATCCGTGCGAGTTGTACCGGCGGGAGCTGAACTGAATGTGTCATTGAAGTCGTGGATCTGCAGCGTTCCCCCGGACAGGTAGATCTCAATGTCGTTGTCCACACTGCCGGCTTCTGTAATCACCAGTGCCCCTGCGGAGAACGAGACGTTCAGGGCCGGAACGATGCGACGTTCCAGCACGTCAGCAGAAAAGCCGACGGCGGAGCGGAGTCGGCGGACGGATGTTTTGCGTGCTTTCGCCCAACGTTTCAGCGTCTGCACCACCGAGAAACTGCTCATAAAAAACTCCGTCCAAAAGAATGCCATGGGTTGAGGGTTCAGCTCATCAGTTTGAAATTGACCGATGATGCTGCGTCAAACCACCACGCCGCCTACAGCCCGCAACATACCGATTTCATCCAATTGAACAGATTTTCCGGAACCAACGATTCCGGAGGTTCCAGTTCTGAGAAACACCCTGAAAATGCAGGATTTCGGGTCAGAAAACGGCCCGAGATCAATTTTTACGCCCAACTGCGTCACCAAATCGCTCTGAGAATTTCACAAAATCTCCATGGATTTTTCTGGACGGTCCCTGGCCTGCGTGGTCTTCCGCATGGATCAGAGCAATGAGGCTGCAGGTGCCGTCAAAAAAAATCGGCGTGGGAGGGAAGTCAATCTCCGGTGACGGTGCGTCTCCGCGTGGCCGGCATTACGGCGTGAGCGAAACAGGGCCGCTGGCAGATTATCCGGCGGCGACGTCAGTGGGCGGGGAGTATTCCTGGATAAGGTCGAGGAACAAGTCGGGAATCTGCATGGATTCCAGCTGATGTCCCGGCCTGAGGCGGCAGCAGACGGTTTTCATGCTGCCGCGGGCGAGGACCGTGTCGCCGCGTGAGAAGACAACGTCGAAGGTGAGTGACTTGACGCCGATTCGCTGCACGGTCAGTCGGGCCGTGATGAATTCGTCATAGCGAGCGGGCGATTCGAACCGGCACGACGCGGAGACTCGGGGCCAGCCCACCACCGTACCATCTTCGAGCGTCGTGACAATCGACAGCCCCAGCGACCTGAAAAAGTCGTGTTCAACCTGTTCCATCCAGATGTAGAACCTGGAGAAATGCACAATCCCGGCCATGTCCGTTTCGACAAATTCCACGCGTCGGGTGTGGGTAAAACTGGACGGCATGATGACTGATATCCCGGGGCCAGGCGTAGCGATCTAAAATTCCGCCGGATTCTTTCAGGCGGCTGCGGAATGGCAAGGAAGGGGTTACTTTTATTTTGGAGCCGGTGCTCGGGCTGACTTGCGAACCGTCCCTTCGCTCCGTCGGGTGATTTCCTGAGTCGACTTGGCGAGAGCTGCCAGCGAACGAGAGCCGAGAAGTTTTGTGCCCATAATTACCAGCTGGCGAGGCTGCATTTGAGCGCCCCTCAGAGCCCGGATGACCCCCGCACAACGAGTCGATAAATCGCCGTAAAAATACTGGAAAAAATCATCAAGGTACATGGCACCTTCAGACATCCCGGAGCGTATAAGTGCATGGCACCTGAACGCTCCGAGGTGCATCCAAGGTGCATGGCACCTGAAGGCTCCGGGATGAACGCACCGGAACGTGCAGGGATGCATGGTTTCCGGGAGCGAGAGGCAACCGTCGGGGCGGGGCTGTCCTGGATTTGGGACTGTTAATGACTGAGGCTGATTGCCGTTTTGGGGTGGGGGTGTTTGTACTGTCGGGAGTGTTACGCGACTCCTCTGCTGCCCATGCCACAGCAGTGGAAACCAGCCTCCTCCGGCAGAAATCGCTGCCAACTTCAGTATTTCGCAAACGGCAAGCGAAATTTTGTCAAAAATCGATGTGGTTGTAGCGTTTGGGATAGGAGGGGACGTTTGAGAGGATTTTTCGACCGTCTTTGAGCCGTCAAAGTCGCTCCAGACTTCCCTTCTCAATGCTCCGGTTTCAACCCGTCGGGCTGCCCCGAAGGGCTGGAAAAACACAGCGTTGACTCAATCGCAGACGCCCTGTAAAGTCGCTGCAGCCGCGGTGCGACGTCTGCTTTGTGAGCTCTCACCAGGAAGACCAGCGGCGGTCAACCGGACAGGTCATCGGGATGTCCAAAGATGTGGTCAGACAATCGGAAGCGGCAGTGTGCAGGTCCGGGGACACCCCCCGGCAGCGAATTCGTTGTGGTGCGTCCACCACGGATGTGCTGTTGAGCCTGTTTTGTCTGGTGATCTTCCCTTTACTGACATTTTTCGAGGACGAACTTCGACCGTGGATGATATCGAGGAAGACAGCAGCCGGGCTGTTCGACCGGCAATCGTCTTCACCATCATTGATTCGCACTGACATTCCTCAGGCACCATGGAAATTTGTTGTGCTGCACCATTCCGGAACAGAGTCCGGCAGTGTGCAGACTATTCATGCTCAGCACATCCGCCGGCGGGACTCTGCCGGCAATCCCTGGAAAGGTATCGGTTATCATTTTGTGATCGGCAACGGCAGCGGCATGCGGGACGGGGCACTGGAAGCTACGTTTCGCTGGAAACAGCAATTGCAGGGTGCCCACGCCGGCAACGCTCTTTACAACGCACGCGGGATAGGCATTTGTCTGATCGGCAACTTTGAAAAAACGGCCCCAACCACTGCCCAGCTCGCAACTCTCCAAAACCTCCTCATTCAACTTTGCTCGCGCTTTCACGTGAATTCTGATGACATTGTCGGTCACTCCGCAGTTCGTCGCACAGCCTGCCCCGGCCGTTTGTTTCCGCTCCAGCAACTCAGGCGTTTTGTCTCCAGCTCCCTCCCAGCCTCCACCGCACCCTGATCCGCAACTTTTTTCCAATCGAAACCACCAACTTCTTCGTCACGGAAGCAGTGTTCTCATGCAAAATCGTCTCCGCAGCATGTCCTTCTCCTGCTCCGCCATGGATTCGGCCGGGCCGAATGTCAGTCTGGAACTGCTGCCACTCGAGCTGCGCGAAGTCTATCAGTCATGGCGTCGATCCTCAGCCACGCCGGACAACTATTCTGACGACGTTCAGGAGTGTGACTGGCCGGTATCGATCTACGTGCCTGAGCGTTACGAAGAGGGTTACGCCTATCCGTTGCTCACATGGTTTCACAGCGATGCGAACGACGAGGATCAGCTGGAAGACGTCATGAATGCGGTAAGCCCGCAGAACTACGTCGGCCTGGCACTTCGGGGCAACACGGAACCGGGAAAGGCTGGGGGCTACCGCTGGGATCCGGCAACGTTCGCTCAGGGCTCCGTTGGACTTCCCGAATTGATGCATCTGACGACATGCCGTCTGCGACGGGCGTTCCACGTGCACAGTGAGCGGATTTTTGTCGCTGGAAGCGGTCACGGTGCGGACGCTGCACTGCATCTGTTCAGTCGACACCCGGATTGGTTCGCAGGCGCCATCCTGCTGGACCCGTTCTGCGAACGTGAAACGCTTCCCACCGAGGGCCTTTCCGGGCTGGATCGCAAGTCCGTTCTGGTATCGCTCAGTCGCATCTGTGCCCTGGATAATCTGGGACGCTGCGTGGCTGCCGTGCGAACACTCAGAACGGCCGGTGCCGCCGTGGATGTGCGGATGACCGAATTGCCTGTTGATCCTGTCAGCTCTGAAGTACGCAGTCTTGATTACTGGATGATGGAGTGCATTCAGCGGGATCAGGAAGGCGGTATCTGGCGCTGAAAGCGTTGTTTGGCGCCGCTCCCGGGACCTTTCACACCACGATTTGGCAATCTGCGGGCATGGTCCGGCGTGTCCATGCTGTTTTGCCTCAAAGTTCAGAGAACGCAGTTCGAGGCGAAGTCGCCGCTGGGTGTGTGCTGAGTGAATGATTCTCGCGTTGCCCGGAAATCGCACGCGGCAGTGAACGCCTTGATTGCGTGCCGGATTTTGCTTCTTCCGGTTAGAAGAAAGAGCGTCCGTCGTTGACCCGTCACCGCTTGTTTTGAGACGAGGTCCGACGTTAGAAGATTGCCCACGAGGCGACACTGCCGGGTATTTCGAGGACTGGAGTTGATCTGCAGGTTTCCCGATTCGGGCTGTCCCGAGAATTGCAGGGGAATGCAGGGAGCGGGTAATTTTCAAACAAACTCCTACAATGCAGACAGACGCTCCCATCCGCATTGATCCTGCAATCCTCACCCTATTCAGAACAGCGCAGCAGCGGCATGCCCAGTTCAGACATCGTCATTCGCGGCGCTCGCGAACATAATCTCCGCAACGTCAGCCTTTCCCTGCCCCGCAATAAGCTGATCGTCATGACCGGCGTCAGCGGTTCCGGAAAAAGCAGCCTCGCATTTGACACCCTCTACGCGGAGGGCCAGAGACGCTACGTTGAATCCCTGTCCACATACGCCCGACAGTTTCTCGGGCAGATGCCCAAGCCCGACGTGGATTCCATCTCCGGGCTCGCTCCCTCCATTTCCATTCAGCAAAAATCCACCAGTCGAAATCCCCGCAGCACAGTCGGCACGATCACCGAAGTCTACGACTATCTCCGCGTGCTTTTCGCCCGCGTCGGGCAGGGCTACTGTTACGTTTCCGGCAAGCCCATCAAAGCTCAGTCCTCAGATCAGATCATCGACAGTCTCCTCAGCCAGCCCGAAGGCACCCGCTTTCAGATACTCGCCCCAATCGTTCAGAATCAAAAGGGCGAGTTTCGTGATCTCTTTGAGGATTTGCAGAAGAAAGGCTACCTTCGCGTTCGCGTCGATGGCGAAGTTGCGGCCCTGGCAGATGCCCCTGTTCTCCGAAGACACCATAAACACAACATCGAAGTCGTCATCGACCGAATCGTTTCCGGCCCTGGTCAGCGTTCCCGCGTCGCCGAAGCCGTCGAACAGGCACTCAAGCTGGCCGATGGCCGACTCATCTGCAGCACCGAACCCACTCGCGGGGCGATGAATTACGAAGCCGGCTCCGACACTGAACTTACCGGTATCCCACAAACCGAACTCGTCGCAGAAGATTCCCCGGGTCGCAGTCGCCGCGCTGCCACCGCCGGAGATCGACTCTACAGCGCCCGCTACGCCTGTGCGGAAAGCGGCATGAGCTATGAACCGCCAAGCCCCCAGCTGTTCAGCTTCAATAGTCCGCTTGGAATGTGCCTCGACTGCAACGGCCTCGGCACGCGACATGGCTTCCCCCTGCAGACACTCATCATCGACCAGGATAAAGCCATCACCAAAGGTGCTCTGCTGCTGCTTGAATGGTCCAAAATGGGACGCTGGCCCAAACACCTGCTTGTGGGGGCTGCCAATGCCATTGAAGAAGACTGCGGACTTCCCGCCGACTCACTGCTCAAAATGAAATGGAAGGACATTCCTGAACCCGCTCGCCGACTCTGGCTGTACGGCACCGGCGAACGCCACGTCACCTTTACCTGGCGAACCCGGGGCGGTGCCTGGAAGCACGGAGGCAAATGGGAAGGCTGGGTCAATCGACTGCTGGAGTCCTACCGCACTGCCTCCAATCCCATGCGGCGACGTCAGCTGGAAAAATACATGCAGGTCGATACCTGCCCCAGCTGCGAAGGCGAACGACTCAACCGCCAGGCCCGTCATGTCCGCATTCGCACGGCCAGTACCGCTTTCACCCGCAGCGGCCGCGCTCAGGAGCTCAGCCTGCCGGATGTCTGCCGCCTGTCTGTCGAAGACGCCTCCGAGTTCTTCCAGAAACTGGTGCTTGATCCCATCCAGCAGCTGATCGCCGAGGAAGCTGTCCGCGAAATCCGCGGCCGACTCGGATTCCTCCTGCAATGCGGACTCGGATACCTCTCCCTCGAACGCTCCGCACCCACTCTTTCGGGCGGCGAATCCCAGCGCATCCGGCTTGCCGGCCAGATTGGCTGCGGCCTCGTGGGCGTCGTCTACATTCTCGACGAACCATCCATCGGACTGCATCCGCGCGACAATACTATGCTGCTCAGCAGCCTCCAGCGTCTGCGTGATCAGGGCAATACCGTCATCGTCGTGGAACATGACGAAGAAACCATGCGGGCTGCCGATCACATTGTCGACTTCGGGCCCGGACCTGGCGTGCTTGGTGGCGAAGTCGTCGCAGAAGGCTGCGTCGATGATATTCTGAAATCATCCCGAAGCATCACCGGCCAGTTTCTTTCAGGCCGACAGACCATCAGGATCCCCGCGACTCGCCGAGCCCCTGATCGCGGCTGCCTCGTCATAAACAGGGCCTCACACAACAACCTCAGAAATGTCACCGCCGAGTTCCCACTTGGACGGCTGATTTGTGTGACAGGCGTAAGCGGTTCCGGCAAAAGCAGTCTCGTCAATGATATTCTCTGGCAGGTCGTGAATCGCGACATCAACGGTGGTGTCGGCGAACCAGGAAGTCATGACAGTGTCGAAGGCCTCGAGCTTATCGACAAAGCCATCGACATTGATCAGTCACCAATCGGTCGCACACCGCGGTCCAATCCGGCCACCTATGTCAAGGTCTTCGACGAAATTCGCAAACTGTTCACACAGCTGCCGCAGTCAAAAATTCGCGGCTACAAGGATGGGCGATTCAGCTTCAATGTCGAAGGAGGACGCTGCGAAGCCTGTGAAGGCCACGGCGCCACAAAGCTGGAAATGGACTTTCTCGCCGATATCTGGGTGCCCTGCAATGTCTGCGAAGGACGTCGCTTCAACCGCGAAACGCTGGAAGTGCGCTTCCGCGATAAAAGCATCGCAGACGTGCTCAACCTGGAAGTCCGCGAAGCTCTCGAACTCTTCGACAGCTTCCCCAAAATCACACAGCTGCTCCGCGCCCTGCGGGATGTGGGACTCGACTACATGCAGCTGGGACAGGCGTCGCCGACGCTTTCCGGCGGTGAAGCCCAGCGGATCAAACTGGCTCGCGAACTCGGAAAACGGTCCACCGGAAAAACGCTGTACCTGCTTGACGAGCCGACTACCGGTCTGCATTTCGCCGACGTCAGCAAACTGATCGAAGTGCTCCAGGGCTTCGTTGAATCCGGCAACACCGTGATCGTTATCGAACACAACCTCGATGTGATCAAAACGGCCGACTGGATTCTCGACATCGGCCCTGAAGGTGGTTCCGGCGGCGGCCGCATCGTGGCCCAGGGGACTCCTGAACAAATCGCAGCCTGTGCCGAATCCCATACCGGCGCAGCTCTGCGAACCGTACTGCCCGGCTTCAAAACCAAAAAGGCCGCGAGAACGAAAAAGAAGTCGGATGCTGCATCCGATCCCTTTGTTCTCAGCCAGTCCATTCGCATCTCTGGCGCCACCCAGCACAACCTGCAGAAAATCAGCCTTGAAGTTCCCAGAGAAAAGCTCAGCGTTTTCTGCGGTCCCAGCGGCAGCGGTAAAACGTCGCTGGCCATGGACACACTCTACGCCGAAGGCCAGCGACGCTATGTCGAAAGCCTCTCCGCCTACGCCCGACAGTTCCTCGGCCAAATGCCCAAACCCCGCGTCGAAAGCATTCAGGGACTCAGCCCAGCCATTGCCATCGAACAAAAAACTGTCGGCGCGACGCCTAGATCCACCGTCGGTACCGTGACAGAGATTTACGACTACCTGCGAGTCCTTTACGCAAGGCTGGGGCAGCCTTACTGCCCGCACTGCCAGGTGCCGGCCGTCAAACAGACCACCGATCAGATCGTCGAAAGCATCCTGCAGCTGCCCGCCGGCACCCGCCTCCTGCTCACGGCCCCACTGCAGATCGACCGTACCGTGCCCTTCACCAAAGTTCGCGATCGCCTGCGCGAAGATGGCTTCGCCCGCGTCCGCATTGATGGCACCACTTACGACCTCGAACAGTTTCCAGACATCGACCATCGACGACAGCACGAACTGGCGATCGTGGTCGATCGTATCGCCGTGGATGCAAAACAGCGATCACGCATCGCAGATTCCGTGGAAGCCTCGCTGGAGCCCGGTAAAGGCGTGATGCTGGCCGTCATCGCGGACGCCTCCCGGCCCGAACCCGAATGGCAAACACTGCGCTTCAGTCTGCATCTGTCCTGCAGCCAGTGTCAGCGATCCTTCGAACCACAGACGCCACAGAAGTTCTCCTTCAACAGCCCGCTCGGATGGTGCCAAAGCTGTGAAGGCCTCGGCCGCGAATTCGGTGCCAACCAGGCACTGCTGATCTCCAGCCCCGAACGATCGCTTCGGGATGGCGCCATCGGAGCGTGGCCGGACCCGCGTATCAACCCCACCTTTCTGATGTTTCTCGAAGCACTCGCAGAAACTTTCCGACTGCCGCTCGACGAACCCTGGTATCGGCTCACCCCGCAACAGCAGCGAGTGGTACTGTACGGAGATGAGGAACGCTGGGTGGAGGTTTCGGCAGAGCGTCAGCAGCGGGTCCGCGAGGAACTGGCTTCAGGCGCTCGAGCAGCCGGGGTGCAGCTGCCGTTCGGGCAGCAATCTGGCTCACCAGCCACCTTTCGCGTTCGCTATCGCGGGCTCTATCCAGCCATCGAAGCCGCATCCCGACTGTCGTACTCCCATCGCCGATCACTGATGGAAATGGCGGGCGAACGCGACTGTTCGGCCTGCCACGGCAGCCGCCTGCAGCCCGAAGCAGCGGCCGTGCGTCTGCGGGTTGTGACGCTGCCGCAGTTCTGCCGCATGCCGCTTTCTGACGCACTCAGCTTCCTGCAGAATCTCAAACTCAGTCGTGATGAACGACGAATTGCCGGTGACCTGCTGAACGAAGCTGCCCACCGACTGAATTTCCTCGTCGAAGTCGGCCTCGATTACCTCACACTGGACCGCGGCATGCCCACACTTTCCGGGGGCGAATCGCAGCGAATTCGGCTGGCAGGGCAGGCTGGACGATCACTCACCGGCGTCCTCTATGTGCTTGACGAACCCACCATTGGTCTGCACCCGCGGGACAACGGTCGGCTACTCACTGCCCTCAGGCGGCTTCGCGATCTGGGCAACACGGTGCTGCTGGTTGAACACGATCGGGAAGTACTCGATGCTGCTGACCAGCTCTACGACTTCGGACCCGGCGCCGGACGACTGGGTGGCACCGTGACTGCTCAGGGCAGCCCTGCCGCTGTGCGGCAACATCCGCAATCACTGACCGGCGCCTATCTCAGTGGTCAGCGATCAATTCCGCTGCCGTCTGCAAGGCGAGTCTGTGCTGCGAGCTGGCACGATGACGGTCGGCCAAAGTTTGCGAAAACCGAACATGCCGGTTCAGGGAAGAAGACAATTCCCGGAGCACCCCTGCCCGCCCTTGAACTGCTCGGGGCCACACAGAACAACCTGCAGCAGGTCAACCTGTGCATCCCGCTGAAAACTTTGACCTGCATTACGGGCGTCAGTGGTTCCGGGAAGAGTTCGCTGATGATGAATACGCTGGCCCCCGCTGTTGCTCGTCGGCTGAATCTCACCACGGAAGCCCCCGGGCCGTTTCGCGAACTGCACGGTGTCGAACATCTCAGCCGAATTGTGACCGTGGATCAGAACCCGATTGGCACCACACCCGCATCAAATCCTGCCACATACGTAGGTGTGTTTGAGGAAATTCGGGAGTTATTCTGTCGTCTGCCGGATGCGCGGGTTCGTGGATTCCGGCCGGCACGGTTCAGCTTCAATCGCGCTGGCGGGCGGTGCGAAGACTGCGAAGGGATGGGCCAGAAAAAAATCGAAATGCATTTCCTTCCGGACGTCTGGGTTGAATGCCCAACCTGCCGCGGAAAGCGTTACAACACCGAAACGCTGACTGTGAAATTCAACGGATGCAGCATTGCGGATGTGCTCGAAATGTCCGTCAGCAAAGCGCTGGAACTGTTTTCCAACGTCCCCAAAATCCGCGCTCCGCTCGCCACACTGGATGCCATCGGCCTGGGTTATCTCACACTCGGCCAGGCTGCGCCCACGCTCAGTGGTGGTGAAGCTCAGCGAATCAAGCTGGCCGCCGAACTCTGTCGCCCCAATCGAGGTCGAACCCTGTATCTTCTCGATGAACCTACCACAGGGTTGCACTTCGATGACATCCTCAAACTGCTCAGTGTGCTGGGAAGTCTGGTCGAACAGGGCAATACGGTGGTGGTGATTGAACACAATCTCGATGTGATCAAGACGGCCGACTGGATTATCGACCTCGGGCCGGAGGCCGGACGCGGTGGCGGTCGAATTGTTGTGCAGGGAACTCCTGAAGACGTCGTTGCGTATGCTGCGGAAGCTGCTGCAGAAGCACAGACCGACGGCGGTAAAAAGGCGCGTACTCAGACAGCCACGCGGCCTCGATCATGGACCGGAGAACTGCTCGCACCCGCCCTGAAGGAGTCCAGACAGGGCGAGATTGCCGTCTTCGATGCCGCACAGCTGGCAGAAAAACGTGATGGTGACGTCAGCATCGAAGAACTTGGGCGGGCTGCCAGACTTCCATGGGAAGTGGACGGCAGAAAGTGGCACACGCAGGACCGCGTGTCGCATTCCGGTCAGCCCTGCATGTGGGACGGAAATGCGCTCACATGGGTCCTGGAAGAATTGTCCAGGTCCACCGACCTCGCACCTGTGAACTGGAACGACCGTTCGACGGTGGAAGTCAAACCGGCCGCCGGTCTCGGCTGGTTTCTGCACGCCCGTACGGCAGGTGAGTGGCTGCTGTCGCTGTGCTTTCGCGTTCGTCGCGATACATTCACCACCGAACAGCTGGTTGCCGAACTGGGACTGCTGCCGCTGGACGACATGAAGGAACTCCCCGTTTACAGCAACGAACCCCGCGTACGCGCCCGAAACTTGAAAACCGCCTGGCAGGAAGTGACAGTACAGGTCTGGAAAAAAGCGGAAATCGAGACCCCGGCATTCCGAAAATTCCTTGCGAAGGCGCTGCAGTCCTGTCTGCTGCTCAGCAAGGCGGAAGCGGCAAATCCTGAAGATCTGATGCCATGGAAAAAACTCGGCAGACGCTGGCACGAACTCCGCAAAGGCCTTCCCGGAAACGGCCGCGTTCCCTGGGAATTTGGTCTGCTGGAACATCTGCTGCCAACCGTCGAAACAGCGCTCGATGGTTTAACGGTGGAGTACGGCTTGCGCAGCAAGATCAACTGGAGTCGCCCCGGGAATGGCGTTGTCGTTGCCGAACTTCACACCAAACGCAGTGATGGCGTGGATCTCTGCCTCTTCTGTCGGCCTGGTGAAGTGACTCTCGGTGCCATCGCCAGTCTTGGTGAATCCCGGACCATTACCCCCGACAAAGGCCGCGACCTTGTGCGTATCCGATTCACCACGGAAAGCCACGCCAGGGCTGCTGATGTGAAAAAGTTTCTGCAGACCGCTGGACCTCGACTGATCAACGACTGAACCCCCATTCACTGTCAGACAAATGGAAAGAGGCCGCCGAGGGACTGGCTGCCATCGGGGCAAAGCAGCGCCTTCAGATCCTGATGGACACGGTGCGCCAGTTCGGTCGCAAGCCTCCGTCCGTCAACCGAACTGAACGACAAAAACAGCTGGCGAAGCTGTTACGCACGCCTCACAATCTGTTCGATGCTGAAGAAAAAGCCTCGTATGCCAATGTCCGTGAAAATCTCGATGTCCTGCTGGTCCGTTACAACCTTGCCAACCTTGCCGGGCGGAAAAAGCAGCGTGAAGTTCGGCGCCGTCAGAAATAATCTTCGTTGCAGGCGAATGATTTGTGTTCACTTGAGGTCACTGCTACGGAAACGAGTCGGCTGATCGTGGACGGCCGAAACGCAGCACAATCACCCAGGCCACCAGACCGCCAGCGACACCGCCGGTCCAGCCGGCGCAGAGTGACCCGGTAATGCCACCACAGGCAGCAGCGAGCACCTGTGGGAACCAGAATCCCCGAAGCAGAGAACGCAGCAACAGCAGCGGCAGTAATCCCAGCGTTGTGACGACAAATCCCAGCGAGAATGCAAAGACGAAACCCCAGGCACCAACCATGGTCGCAATGATGATGCTGCCCCCAGTCGGAAGGAGCCCCAGCAACGCGCCATACGCGGTGCCCGCGGCGGCCGTCCCCAACAGTGTGCAGAGCCACCACCGCACGGCTGTGACCCGATAGAACCGCGGAGCTTCATCAGCAACGGAGGGCAGCAGATCAGCCGGAGTTTCTGGCGCTTGAAATGGGTTCTCTGATGACATGCGTAAGTTTTAAGAGTTTGGGTTCACGTCTGCAACTCATGACTGAACAGCAAAAAAAGCAAAAAATGTCACAAAAGGTGCCATGCACCTTGACAGGCTTTGCTGGTCGTTTTAGACTGTCGGAAACGTTGTCTGAAAGGTGATCTATGCCCCGCGTAAATCGTCGCGAGATTTTCTCCGACATTGACATTCAGGTGTTTCACACGATTAGTCGCTGTGTGCGTCGCAATCACCTTTGCGGGCGGGATCGCAGGTCGGGGTGCGATTATTCGCATCGCCGCGAGTGGATTCGCAGTCGGCTTGAACAGCTGGCTGGTATTTTCGCCATTGAGGTGCTGGGATATGCTGTCATGGCCAATCACATGCATCTGGTACTCCGCACTCGCCCGGATGTGGTTTCCGGCTGGACTGACGCCGATGTTGCTCTGCGGTGGTGGACGCTGTTTCCGCAGCGGCGGACGGCCTTCGGTTTGGCTGAAGAGCCCACCGAAGAAGAGCTGAATCACATCAAAAACAGCCCTGTTGGCATTGCAGACAAGCGTCGGCGACTGGCTAGTGTCTCGTGGTTCATGAAGTGCATTACTGAGCCTGTCGCCAAGCGTGCCAATCGTGAAGACGAGGTCACCGGCCACTTCTGGGAAGCCCGCTTTAAGGCTCAGCCGTTGCTTGATGAAACCGCTATTGCCGCCTGCATGTCCTACGTTGATCTGAATCCCATTCGTGCCGCGGTCGCGCAGGCCCCTGAAAACAGCGAATTCACAAGTCTTCACGACCGCATAGCCGATCGTCAGGCCGCAGTTTCCGGTGCCAATGCCTCTTCGGCAGACTCGTCCCTTCCCCCCGCGGTCGCTCGAGAATCGCAGGCAGAAGACGGTTCTGCTGCGGGTTGGCTTGCCCCCATCGCGCTTGAACCATCGCCCCACGAATCTCGCGACTGCCCCACTGCACGCCGGCTCACCAATCGCGGCTGCCTGTTCATGTCGCTTGATCAATACCTGCAACTGATCGACTGGACCGGCCGTCAAATGCGTCTGGACAAGCCCGGTCAGATCCCATCGCACCTGGCCCCGATCCTCACGCGGCTCGACTGCAGCCCGGAAGCATGGCTGGATCTCATCAAAAACTTCCGTCGCCGCTTCCGGACGGAAGCGGGCCGCCCTGAGACGCTGGCGTCCATCAGTCGCCTGCGGCGTCACTGCCGCGGTTTGAATCGTCAACAAACATAAATGGCCGCTGGCTACGTCCGTCGCCAGAACTCAGGCGATTTTGCTCATGTCCGAAGCCTGGCCTCGATCATGATCTGTTCTCACGGTGACATTTACCCGGCCATTTCCTTCCATGTACCTGGTGATTTCCATTTGAGGCGGCGGAGATCGTGGCCAACCGGAGATACTCTGACCGCTGGTCTGCTGCAGGGCTGACTTCTCCTGGCAATGAAATGGACAGAATCTCATGTCACGCTGCGTTCATCACCCCGGCAGGCCCTCCGTACTGACTGTAAATGCAACACACTACTGCCAGCATTGCCAAAGTGGGATTAGTGCGGCTCGGAGACAGGTCGATCGGCACGTGGTCCCCGCAGCCTGCTTCGTCTGGTACGTGGGCAACAATTAATGGCGACAAATCACCGGAACCGGCTGCGCCCACTGGGTCGCTCATCAACTCAACATCAGAGCCTCTGGTAACGACCCCCACTGTCTCGAAGGATACATCTACCGCGTTGCGTCGCTGGTCCGCAGAACAATCCCAGTCGCGCTCAGTGATCTCCGCGTTCACGACGTTTATGTGAATCCCGCAGCAGACCATACGGGGCTGGTTGTTCGCATCATTCCAGGGGCCAGCCGCACCGGGCAGTCTCAAGGTGCGCCGCAGATCTGGATTCGTCATGATTCCAGTCGCCAGGGACATGTTGCTGACAACGAGTTTGCAACATACTTCAATGGTCAGGGCACGTTCCGAAGATATACCGGTCGGTAAGCTGCGGCCCAGGCAATCGAATGCCTGGATACCGTGCACCTTGCGGCACTTTTGTGAGGTGTTTGCGGGAGGGTATTCAGCTTAGCGAAATCTGACCGCGGAGAGAGGACGAAGCATCAGCAGAGGTGCTGATCCCAGCGTTGTGGCTGTGAAGCCCGCGGAAAATGCAAACAGAAACCCCGCAGGCTGAAAATGAGTTCCGGAATCCAATATCTCCTCTCGCTGCTGAATGGGTTCCTGCAGGCGGTCTGAATTGCCCACCCTCAAAAAGGTGCACGCCGCTGAAAAAACAGCACGATCTCTTCCTTATTCGCCGGGTTGGCGACGGCGGAAACCATTTCCCAGCCCTGCTGCCCGACTTCTGCCCGAATGTTCGCCCCCAGAAATGTTCCATCCTTGTCGGTTTCAAGGTAGTAGGTCATGTACTGCATGCGGGGGGTGAGCAGGTAGTCGAAGAGGAGTCGTGTGAGCAGTTCAGCGGACCAGATGGTGAGAATCAGCAGGAACAGTTGTTTGTAATTCACGGCGACCATCCTTTTTCAGAGTTGTGGGGGTCAAAAGCGGCCCTGGGCGGGTGTGGGTTCGCTGGCCTTTCAAGTCGGCAATTGTGACGGAGTTCCCGGCAGCGGGTAAAGCCCGGGTGTGCTTTTGCCTGCGTTACGGTGGTTGCCGTGCGGATGCAGATGTTTCGCGGATTCATCTCTGTGCGCTGCCGTTTTGCAACAGGTCGTGAGGGTCGATTCGGGGCGATCCCGGGCTTCAGCAATCCGGGTGTTTTTTCGTGTCGGCAAGCCGAAATGAAAGATAGGCTGGATGGGCAACTTGCAGTGCCCTGATCCAAACGTGGCTATCAAGGAAATGGCGGGACAGATGGGGATGAAAAAGAAACATCAGGTGAACCTGCGAATGCTGGACGACACGGCGCTTGTGGGGCTGGACGTTCTGGAGATCTGGGATGGAGCTGACTTGATCGTGCTGCGGGAGGCGTTGTCGTCTCTGGTGCAGCTGGATGGTCGGCTGTCGGTGGGTGTGGACCTGTCGTCTGTGATGCACATTCCGAGTGGTTTTTTCGGGATGTTGTTTGAGTGGTATGAGACTGGTGTTGAGGTGTTGCTTTACGCGCCGCGCCCCCACATTCAGCAGATGCTGTGGTTCCGGATGTATTTTCGGGAGGATTCGCGTCGGAGCGGCGTGTATCGGCTGACGGACGCTGACGTTCGCCATCACACGCCGGTGGAGCAGGAGGCGTATCATCGGCGTGAGTTTTCGGGGGTGCTTGCGGGTGATTTGTATGAGCCGCCCGAGCTGGATTACGACTTGGAGGACGAAATCTGAAGCGATGACTGTGGGCGGGGCAGTCAGGAGATTTGGGGCGGGGAATGACCGGAAAGTCAGGAACAGACCGGTTCAGTCCGTTGACGCAGGGCAATCCTCTGCGAATAATCCGCCGAAATTTCCCGGTTTCGGCTGGCTTGCCCGGATTGTCTGGTGCCGTGGAAGAATGTCAGTGGTGGTTCACTGCTGATTCCTTCCAAGGCTTCAATTTTCGGTGCGGGTTCGATTGATTTTTGAAATTCGTGGGTATGCTGGGCTTCGCCGCAGCGCAACTCGTGATGGACGGGCATCAAGGCCGCGGTCCGGGACGGTTGGCATTACGCCAGCCTGCGTGTGTCTCAACATGGAGGCACGGACACATCGAATTCACAGGAGCATCAGCTCCGCCACGGTATGTGTTTTCGGATTGCCATTCGGCCATTCTGAAGCTCATCACCGCGGTTCACTCGAACAAAGGGGAATGGCGTGTATCGTCTGGATCCGGGACTGAAGGCGATCATCGAAGCGGGCAGGAAGCGTGGCTTTGTTACGGTACAGCAGGTTCACGCCTGGCTCCCGGACGTTGAAGGCGATCCGGCGATGGTTGACAGCCTGATTATCGCCCTCGATGAAAACAACCTTGACTTTATCGAAGACCCGGACATCCAGCTTGACCCGGAACCTGTGGAAGAAGAGGTCAAGCAGGCTCAGGCAGAAAAAGCGGCCCGTGCTCTTCTGGGCCCGGAAACATCAGCGTTGTCTTCCCGCGACCCCATCCGCATGTATCTCAGCCAGATGGGCAACATCCCGCTCCTGACGCGCGATCGCGAGATCTTCCTCGCCAAACAGATCGAAGTCACCCGCAAACGCATGCGTCGGCATGTTCTCGAATCCGACTACGCACTCAATATCGCGGTTGACACCATCGAAAAAGTACGCCGCGGCGAACTCCCATTCGAACGGACGCTCCGCACATCAGAAACGGAAGAGGTTCGCAAAGAGCAGATTGAAGGCCGCATGGAGCACAACCTCCGCACTCTGCGGTACCTCATGGAACGCAGCAAAGAAGAATTTCATCTCTGGCGCACGCTTCCTGATGGTTCCCCGGAACGCACCGCCGCCGCCGAATCGCTCCGCAGCCGTCGCCGCAAAATGTGCTCCCTCTGCGAAGAACTCAGCGTCCGCACGCATCGCCTGCAGCCCATCATGAAACGCATGCTGCAGATTGGTGAACGCATCGAACAGCTCCGCGACGAAATCGCCTGCCTCCGCGGAATGAAGACTGCCGACACCGAACGACAGGCTCTCGAACGTGAACTGGAAGAGTACGTCCAGATCCTGCTTGAAACCCCCGACCAGTTCCTCCGTCGCTGCCGCGAAATTCGCAAACGCATGAACGGCTGGACAAGCGCCAAGCAAAAGCTCTCCGGCGGCAACCTGCGACTTGTCGTTTCCATCGCCAAGAAGTATCGCAACCGCGGTCTCAGCTTCCTCGACCTCATCCAGGAAGGCAACGCCGGCCTCATGCGCGGCGTCGAAAAATACGAATACCGCCGCGGCTACAAGTTCTCAACCTACGCCACATGGTGGATTCGACAGGCCATCACCCGTGCCGTTGCCGACCACGCTCGAACGATCCGCATCCCCGTTCACATGTTCCAAAGCATCTCAATGCTCAAAGCCAGGGCCGAAGAGATTCGCCAGGCCACCGGCCGAGAACCCAGTAATGAAGAACTGGCAGAATCGGTCGGCATGAGCATCGAAGAAACCGAACGAATCATGAAGACATGGAAGCACCCCATCAGTCTTGATACACCTGTTGGTGAAAGTGAAGACAGCAGCTTTGGCGAATTTCTCGAAGACAGCCACGAAAGCAGCCCCGCTGAATCTGCCGCCAAACAAATGCTCCGGGACAAAATCGATCACGTCCTGAAAAGCCTCACCTATCGCGAACGCGAAATCATCAAACTCCGCTACGGACTCGGAGACGGCTACAGCTACACACTTGAAGAAACCGGCCGCATCTTCAAGGTCACACGCGAACGCATCCGCCAGATCGAAAGCAAAGCCCTCAAAAAACTCCAGCACCACACCCGCGCCATTCATCTTAAGGGCTTCGTTGATATGGCAGACGACGAGCCGCTCCCAACAATCGAAGTCGAAGCCGAAGCCGAACTCGAAGAAACCGGCACTCTCTGAATTCCCCATCAATCCTCAGAACAAAAGGCCTTCACAGCACCAGCTGCGAAGGTCTTTTTCTTTTTCACCACGATCCTGACGCCGGTCCCTGACCGCCTTCCATTCCGTAATCCGCCCTGATCCGCTATCCTTTATTCACACATCCGCCGTCCCCCCCCACTTTGCTCGCAAAAGGCGCAGCCACCGGCGGTTTTTCTGGAGCATCAAGAGTCATGGCGGTCTATCTGGGCATCGATATCGGTACCAGCGGCACAAAGACGCTGGCAATGCAGGAAGACGGCAGCATCCTCGGATCGGCAACCGCTGAGTATCCCCTCAGCAATCCGAAGCCGGGATGGTCAGAACAGGACCCTGAGCATTGGTGGCTGGCCTCCGCCACCACCGTCAAAAAAGTGCTGAAAGCCGCACGACTGAAACCCACCGATATCGCTGGCATCGGCCTCAGCGGTCAAATGCACGGAAGTGTGTTTCTCGACAAAGCCCAGCGCGTCATTCGCCCGGCGCTGCTCTGGAACGACCAGAGAACTGCTGCTGAGTGCGCGGAAATTGAACAGCTCGCCGGTGGCCGTGAAGCACTCATCCAACTCGTTGCCAACCCCGCCCTGACCGGTTTCACCGCCCCCAAAATCCTCTGGCTCCGCAATCGCGAAAAGAAACACTTCGATCGAACCGTGAAGGTACTGCTCCCGAAAGACTACGTGCGGTTTCGCATGACGGGCGAATTCGCCACTGAAGTCAGTGACGCTTCCGGCACTCTCCTGCTCGATGTTGTCAACCGCTGCTGGTCCACTTCGCTCCTCGACAAACTGCAGCTCTCCTCTGATCTGCTCCCAAAGGTCCACGAAAGCGAAGACATCACCGGTGTGCTCTCCGAATCCGCCGCGAAAGAGATGGGGCTGAGGGCTGGTATCCCTGTGGTGGGCGGTGGTGGGGATCAGGCTGCCAGCGCCATCGGGAATGGAATTGTGGGCAGTGGCGTGGTTTCGGCCACCATGGGCACCAGCGGTGTCGTCTTCGCTCACAGCGACGTCGTGCAGGTCGATCCCGCGGGACGCCTGCACACATTCTGTCACGCAGTTCGTGGCAAGTGGCACGTGATGGGATGTGTGCTGTCTGCAGGTGGCAGTCTTCAGTGGTATCGGAATCAGCTTTGCCAAAGCGAGATTGCGGCGGCAAAGAAACAGAAAATTGATCCCTACGAACTGATCACCCAGCAGGCAGCCGAAGCGCCTGTGGCCAGCGAAGGTCTGTTCTTCCTGCCATATCTTACGGGCGAGCGCACTCCTCATGCCGACCCCAGCGCCCGCGCCTGCTGGATTGGACTCTCACTCCGCCACGGCAAACCGCACCTCGCCCGCTCCGTCATGGAAGGCGCCACGTACGCCATGCGGGATACTCTGGAAATCATCCGCCAGATGAACATTCCCGTACGCGAAATCCGCCTCTCGGGTGGCGGCGCACGCAGTGCTTTCTGGCGACAACTTCAGGCGGACATTTACGGTCAGCCAGTTGTCACCATCAACGCTTCGGAAGGGCCTGCCTACGGAGTGGCTCTGCTGGCAGCGGCTGGCACAGGGGCCTACAAATCGGTCGAAGAAGCCTGCCGGGCGACGATTTCTGTCGTCACCCGCACCAGCAACAAAGCGGCCGCCACTCGCGCTTACCAGGCCGCCTTCCCCATCTACCAGCAACTCTATCGATCGCTCAAAACCGATTTTGCCGCTATCCAATCCCTCATCCGCTGATCACAACCCCTCAATTCCCCATTTTTGCTCCCTCTCCCCGCAGTACTCAGCCGAAGTTTGGATTTCCGCAAAAAACCAGCTACTCTGCGGCTTGTTCCGGCATTCGCCCTGATCCCGTACCGCCGCGGCTGCCGTGTCTTCTGACTGCTACATTCCACGAAACCCTGCATGCCCGATCCCCGGAACGACCAGGCCGACCTGTCTGCCATTCCCGTTCGCGTCCTCATCGTGGATGACGACGAAGGGCACGCACAGGCCGTCGCCGATTCACTCGAACGCATCAACTGTGACTGCCGTGTTGCCGGCAGTGGCGAACGCGGCGCGCAGCTGATTCATGCAGAAACCTGGGACGTCATCGTCACCGACCTTCGCATGGGCGAAATCGATGGCCTTGAAATCCTGAGGCAGGCCAAGGAAGAGCTTCCGGACGCCGAAGTCATCGTGCTCACCGGACACGGCTCCATTCATTCCGCCGTGACCGCTATGCAGCATGGAGCCTACACCTACCTCACAAAACCGCTCGACATCGGCGAACTGCGTTCAGCCGTCGAAAAAGCCTCCGCCCGCCTGCGACTCATTCGCCGCAACGCCGAACTTCGCCGATCGCTTGACGAACGCTTTGGCTTCGAAGGAGTGATCGGCACCAGCCCCCAAATGCACTCCATCGTCGAGATCCTGAAAAACGTCTCCCCCACTGATATCACGGTACTCATCCAGGGCGAAAATGGCACGGGAAAGGAACTCGTTGCCCGCGCCCTGCACCAGAACAGCCCTCGCAAAAGCAAACCCTTCGTCCCCTTAAACATCTCAGCGCTCCCCGACAGCATCCTCGAAAGTGAACTCTTCGGGCACGAAGCCGGCGCGTTCACTGGCGCTATCGGACGCCGCATCGGAAAGTTCGAGCACGCGAATGGGGGCACTCTGTTTCTCGACGAAGTCGGCGAAATGCCGATGGACACCCAAGTGAAACTTCTCCGAGTCCTCGAGGACCGCAAAATCACTCGCCTCGGTGCCAACGACGAAATGCCCATCAACGTTCGACTCGTCGCCGCCACCAACGCCGACCTGCAAAAAAATGTGGCTGAAGGCAAGTTCCGCGAAGACCTCTACTATCGCCTCAACGTCGTCTCCATCTACCTCCCGCCACTCCGTGAACGTCAGGGAGATATCCCGCTTCTCATGGAACATTTCCTCCGCGAAATGTCCCGTCGCATGGGCCGCGAAGTCCAGGGCTTCTCTCGCGCTGCCCGCAAAGCACTCCTCTCGTACCACTGGCCCGGAAATATCCGACAGCTCCGAAACGTCATCGAACGCATGCTCGTGCTCGATTCCGACGGAGTACTCGATGTCGATGGCCTGCCCCCGGAAATCGCTGTTCTCGTCCGCGATCAGCCACCCGAAACGACCGTCGAAGCCCCTTCCGGTGCCGATGGACTTGTCGGAAAACCCATCGCTGATGTCGAACGCCACTACATCTACCGCGCGCTCGAACTGACCAACGGCAACCGCGAGGAAGCTGCTACCATGCTCGGGATCGGCGAACGCACGCTCTATCGCAAAATCAAGGAATACGAAAGCAGGCGCTGATCACGCCGGGAGCCCTCAAATGCTGCATGCAGTCATCATGGCCGGCGGAAGCGGCACTCGGTTCTGGCCTCAAAGCCGAAAACAACTCCCCAAACAGCTCCTGCGGCTGGCCGGGGATCGCACCATGATCCAGCAAACGCTCGATCGCTGCCGCTCCTGGGCCGAACCCGCCAACTCATGGATCGTCACCAACTCTGTTCAGGCAGAGGCCACTCTCCAGCAACTCCCCGAACTCCCCGTCAGCAATCTGCTCGTAGAACCCGCCGCACGGAATACCGCCCCCTGCATCGGCCTCGCTGCACTCGAAATCCTCGATCGCGATCCCGACGCCATCATGTTCGTCATACCGGCTGACCACGTCATCCAGCCGCTCGAAGCCTTCCACGCCGCTGTCCACCGTGCCGTCGATGTCGTCCGCGATCATCCCGAAAATCTGGTGCTCTTCGGTGTCACCCCCGCCTTCCCCTCCACCGGATATGGCTACATCGAACGCGGGGAATGCATCGGTCAGCAAACCCCCAGCCTCTACCACGTCAAAACATTTCGCGAAAAACCAAATCTCAGCCTTGCCGAACAATACATCCGCGAAGGTCGCTTCTTCTGGAACTGCGGGATCTTCTGCTGGAAAGCCGAAACAATCGTCAGACTGCTCGAACAATATGAACCCGAACTCCACGCGGGACTCCTCCGCATCCGCGATGGCTGGCGATCAGGGAACCGCAGCAAAGCCATGGCCACCGAATTCCCACAGCTCAAAAGCATCTCCGTCGATTACGCCATCCTCGAACGCGCCGCCAGTGTCGTCGTCCTCGAAGCCCCCTTCCTCTGGGACGATGTCGGCAGCTGGCTCTCACTCCCAAGACTCAATGGAGCCGATGCTTCCGGAAACACCATCGACGGCCTCTTCTGCGGCGTTGATACCCACGGTTGCATCGTACGCACCTCCAGCGATCACCTCGTCGCTGCACTCGGACTCCGCAACCTGATCATCGTGCACACTCCCGATGCAACTCTCGTCGCCGATACATCCCAGTCCGAACGCATCAAACAAATCCTCGAACAACTCGAAAAACAAAACCTCCAGAACTGGCTCTGAACCCGAAATCCACACACGCAGCTTCACACGCAGGACCCGACGTGCATGAAGGAAAGCCAACACACTGAGTGGAAGGCCAGCTGGCGAGATGATCTGCTCCGCTATGTCTGCGGGTTTGCCAACGCCGAAGGTGGAGTACTCGTCATTGGACGCAATGATGACGGCAAACTCATCGGTATCTCAAACGCAACAACACTGCTGACCGATCTGCCCAACAAGATCCGAGATCTGCTCGGAGTTGTCGCAGAGGTCAATCTGAACTCCGAAAATGGCAGGGATTCTATTGAGATCGTCGTTCCGCCTTACCCGAACCCGATCAGTTTTCGCGGACACTATTACCAACGCAGCGGCAGCACACTCCTTGAACTGAAAGGTGCCGCTCTCGATCGCTTCCTCCTCGGACGCTACGGCCGCACATGGGATAGCAACCCCCAGCCGGGTGTCACCACCGCAAACCTCTCTCCCTTCGCAATCTCCCGCTTCAGAACACTCGCCGAACGAAGCGGCCGACTCGACACTTCAGCCCTCGCCGAACCCGACGCCGGACTGCTCCAAAAACTAAAGCTCACTGACTCAGGCTACCTCAAACGAGCTGCCATACTGCTGTTCCACCGTGATCCGCTGCAATACTTTAGCGGCGCCTTCGTCAAAATCGGATTCTTCCGGTCTGAAGCAGATCTCGCGTGGCATGATGAAGTCACCGGAGATCTCTTCGCACAAGCCCAGCAAACCCTTGATCTGCTCTTCACCAAGTACCTCAAGGCCGCTGTTACCTACGAAGATATTGTTCGTATTGAGCGTTTCCCCGTCCCCCGCGAAGCCATGCGCGAAACGTTGCTCAATGCACTCGTACACCGCGACTACTCCGTTCCCGCGCCGACCCAGATCAGAGTCTTCGAAGATAAACTGGTTGTCGTAAACCCTGCAGAACTCCCGCACAACTGGACGCAGGAAACTCTCCTCGGGCCTCACTACTCTCACCCGTTTAACCCTGATATCGCAAATGCATTTTTCAGAGCCGGAGAAATTGAAGCGTGGGGACGCGGAGTGCAGCGAATCTTCGATGCCTGCAAAAAAGCTAAAACCCCACGCCCTCGTGTCAAGTTCGAAATGCAGGGGCTCTGGATCGAGTTCCCGTTTGGGCGCAGCTATCTCGACGTAATTCGGGGTAAGTCCCCCAGGGCCGCGCCACACTCTAAAACCCCACCAGTCGCCCCACCAGTCGCCCCACCAGTCGCCCCACCAGTCACCCCACCAGTCACCCCACCAGTCACCCCACCAGTCGCCCGATTGATCCGCCTGATTGCTTTGGAAGGGGAGCTTGGGAGTGCGGCGATTCGTGAGCGGCTGGGCCTTCGGGACCGGACACACCTTAGAAACCACTATATCAATCCGGCTTTGGCGGGTTTTTGGATCGAGCTGACGGTGCCTCAGCATCCGAAGAGTCGTCTGCAGCGTTATCGATTGACGGCTGCAGGACGCGGCGTTCTTCCACTTTTGGGGGAGACGCTGGACGCCAGCGAATGAGGGTGCGTGCTCTTTGAACCGTTAGAACCGCTGCAATCTGCGTATCCATGGGCAAAGCGATCCTGAATTATGTGGGTGACCAGAGCCCGTGGTCACTCAGGGGAAATCTGCGAGCTAGCTTGCATCAGCTTGGGTCTCCCTGGAACTTACTTCCCTGTCAGGTGTCTGGTAATGGGCGATGTGCCTTCGAAGCGGGTGAACCGCAAAAATGCAATGCTGCGCAGCAATGCAGCGTTGCGTTTGCGAAGGGCACGCGCGGCCGGTCATCCGGAGTCACGCGCTGCTCAACCGGAACCAGTCACCGACTCCTCGGAAGAGCTCTTCATTGTCGCACCAGAAGCTGGGAAGCAAAGAAACGCAGCGGATGCCGAACCGTGTATTGAATCGATCCCGGCCGCGTCCAGCTCGGAATCAACGGCAGAGATTAAACCGTTGACGGATGTCGATCTGGCGGGCGCTGTGGCCCGGAAGATCGCAGAGATGCGTGACCTTCTGCTGGGTGAACTGCAGTCATCCTTCGCGGGGCTGCGAGCAGATCAGGCGTTTGCATGGTCTGAACAGACAGCGCTCCTGAAATCACTTTCGGAGGATCTGACGGCCGGGGTTACCGATGACGAGGTGGTTCCTCGGGCGGTTCACGTGCAGTCATTACCATCCGTTCCTCCTGCTCCTGCTCCTCCTCCTCCTCCGCCTCCTCCTCCTCAGGCAGCGAAAACCGTACCATTGCATCCTGGCGAGGCAGCAGGCCCCGCGGATGCAATTCTCCGCTGGGAGGCGATCCGCCAGAACTTCCTTCAGAACGATGGCAGAGATCTTGTTGAGTCGGAAGTTGACCATCCCCCCGTCGGCCGCTCGCAGCAGCCGCAACTGGAGCCGGCTGGGCGTCCGATTGTCGCACTGGCGACGGCCGCGCGGAATGCCGCGGAACTTTCCGACAGTGAATTTGCCGACATACTTCCCGAACCTCTTGACATTGATCAGGTGCCGGACAGCGATCTTCGCGATATTTTTCTGAGTCGTGAGCGACTGCTGGCTGAGCTGATTGGCCGATATCGTCGGCGTCGTGAGCATCAGCAGGAGCTGCTGAGTGCTGAGCAGTTGCGGGGGCTGCACAGTCAATTGCCGAGTGACCTTGAAACGCTCGTCAACGCCTCGCTTCGCCGCATCGATGAGCTGACGCGGCTCAGTGAGCTCGAACTGGCCTTTGAACGGGCACGGCTTTCAAGAGAACGCAAGCAGCTGGAACAAAGCCGGTTCCTTCTGGAAAACCACGCACGGCAACTGGGACTCACGCTGAATGCAGACGGGACAATGTCCCGCAGTGATGATTCGAGCGGACGTCCGGCAGGCCGACGCTGGCTTGGAAAGCTCGGTTTTGGCAGCCCGAATAACTCGGGAAGAGATCCGCAGCGACGTCCTTAAACCATGTTCGCTTGCATCCTGTCGCTGCCCTGCCAGAATCCGCATCTCGGTCATTTCTCCGCTCGTTGTCCCTTCGAAAGGCAATCCCACATGCCTGCGCGTTTCCCTGCCGCCTTTGTCGCCTGCTTGTGTGTGCTCGGCAGCTGCATTCCATGCTTCGCAGCAGATCGACTGGTTCTGGAACCCGTCGGCGAATCCAAAGGTCATATTGTGCTTGTCTCCGGTGACGAGGAATACCGTTCCGAGGAAGTCATGCCAATGCTCGGCAAAATCCTCAGCATACATCATGGCTTCCGCTGCACGGTGCTCTTTGCCTTTGGCCCCGGAGATGCGGACTACATCGACTCCAACAATCAGGATGGGCTCCGTGGCCTCGATGCCCTTGAAAACGCCGACCTGATGATCATCGCCACCCGTTTTCGCCATCCCAGTGCCGAGCAGGCTGCTCATATCACGAAGTTCCTGCAGGCCGGGAAGCCGGTAATCGGACTGCGCACGGCCACTCACGCATTTCGCGGCGGCGAAAAGTTCGGCGAATCGCTCACATTTGATCAGTTCGGTCGCCAGATACTTGGCGAACAATGGGTTTCACACCACGGCCATCACAAAGTGGAAGGAGCTCGCAGCGTTGTTGAACCCGGCGCCGAGAATCATCCGGTGCTGCAGAGTGTTGGTGAAATCTTTGCCCCAAGCGACGTGTATGGTGTCATCCATCTCACTGAGAAGGATCAAATCGTACTCCGTGGAGCCATCACCGAAACACTTGACCCCGCCTCGAAAACTCTTGCCGACGACAAACGCAATCAACCCATGCAGCCGCTCGCCTGGTTCCACGACTACAAGCTTTCCGATGGCAAGCCCGGGCGATCCTTCTGCACTACGGCCGGAGCAGCCGTTGACTTCGTTGATGAAGACCTGCGACGACTCATCGTCAACGCCGCCTTCGTCCTCACTGGCAAAGAACTGCCATTCAAAGCCAACGTCGAATATGTTGACCCCTTCTATCCAACTTTCTACGGCTTCATCAACGATGGCAATTACTATAAAACAATGAATCTTAAACCCGAAGATTTCGGCGTCGGCAAGGCTCCCCATCGTGCTGACCCGCCAGGCACCCCAAAGTGGCCCCACAGGCCCGTGCCAAAACAGTCAGCCAACTGATCCAGTGCCGGCAGAAGCCTCATTCAAAGAGCACCCCTGACTGCAGGCGACTGAAAAACTGACCTCGCGATATGACCGTCCCAAACCCCGCTGATCGCGCTGCCTCAAGCCGCGCCGTGTGCACATGCGGCCCAAATGCAATCGCACGCCCAAGAACCTCAGCCATCGCACGCGTTGCGATGGCCTGAGGATCAGCATCGGCTGCGGACAGGTCCAGGCAGAACAACGTGTCCGCTGTCTGCAGATACTCAGTCGCCCCCTCTGGACTCATCACACTCTGAAAGCCAAGCCCCGCCTGACGCGCTGCGTGCCCAGCAGTACTCACGAGCATCAGGTCGGAGGAATACAGGACCAGAGTCCCAGACATGAAATCTCCAGTCAACGGCTTAGAAAACGGACTGCTGCCTGCTCTTCATGATGCGTCGTGCTGATCATGGCTGTGGTCATGATCATGGTGATGGTCGTGGCTGTGGTCGTGGCTGTGGTCGTGGTGGTGATCGTGGCTGTGATCGTGGTGGTGGTCGTGGTGGTGATGATCGTGGCTGTCGGTCAGCATCGTTTCCGGATGCGTGGGAGCGGCTTGTTTCTGTCGGGCGATCCACGAGGCTTCAGCGGCTCTGTAGACATCGCGAAGCGGAACTCCCGCAGCGGCGGCCAGTTGGGCACAGGCATCAAATTCCGGGGCGAACGACAATTCGCCGGCGTTGTTCCAGGCCTGTTTACCGGCGACGGGACCCCACGGAGTTTGAACTTCGGCGGGTGCGCGGCTGCGAATGGAGCGTTCGACGGTGAGTCGGCGGATTCCCAGTGTGCCGGTTTCACGGAAGAGCACTTGTTCCAATCGCTGAGTGTCCGCAGGTCGACAGAGGGTGCTGAGGAGTACGCCGGGACGGTCCTTTTTCATCTGAGCTGCGACTGTGAAAACATCGAGTGCTCCACTCTTCATCAGACGTTCACGGGTATAGCCGATGACTTCCGGCGTGACATCGTCGAGATTGGTTTCAAGGAGCACGACGATGTCTGTTTCAGCGGCAGTGGCTGGAACGGGGCTGCCGATGAAGATTCGCAGGATGTTTGCGCGGCCGGGAAAGTCTTTCATTCCACAGCCGCAGCCGATGGCGGAGATCGTGAAGGCCGGCATGGATCCGAAGGAGTCTGCAAGGGTTCTGACGATGGCAGCACCGGTGGGTGTTGTGAGCTCGGCGTCGATGGGAACCTGAGCGAGCGGGATGCCGCGAAGAATCTCGGCCGTGCCCGGAGCAGGGACGGGGCAGATCCCGTGATCAATCTTTATAAAACCCCGACCAGGAGGAACCGGACTACAGATGACACGTTCGATCTGCAGCAGGTCAAAGGCTACTGCAACACCCACGATGTCCACGATGGAGTCGATGGCGCCAACTTCGTGGAAATGGACATTTTCCACTGTGGATCCGTGCACTCGCGCTTCTGCTTCCGCAATCACCTGAAACATCTGCAGAGAAAGCTGTTTCTGACGATCGGTGAGACCGGTGGCGGCGTGAACAATTCTGCGAATATCCGGGAGGCCGCGATGAGCATGTTGTTCGGGATGTTCGACCAGCACCTGCAGCGAACGGAAACCGCCCTTGATGACTGTTTCGATACGGAGGCGGACGTCCGGGAGTCCGAGGGAACTGATGGCGGAGCGGACCTGATCCGGATCAGCACCGGCATCGATGAGTGCAGCCAGTGTCATGTCACCGCTGATGCCAGTGGCACATTCAAACCAGGCTGTTTTCATGGGGATCTTTCAGTTTGTGGAATCGTGGGGTCCTGAACGAAACAACCCGGCAGGAACTCAGGCCGGGTTGTGCAGGAGCAGGAGAGCCGAGGCCGCTGCGAGTCAGCTGTCCTTTTTCGCGGCGCCCTGAGCGCGGATACGATCAAGCGGCGAGCCGCCGCTGGCAGGAGCAGCGGGTTTTGGTGCGGGTGCGGGCGCAGGTGCGGGGGATTCAACGGCCTCTGCTGCGGGGGATGGGGCAGCCGGTTTGGCTGCCGCCGCACGGATTTTGTCCAGTGGAGAACCACCGGCGGGGGCTGTGCCCGCAGCACCCGCGGCGCGGATTTTGTCGAGCGGTGAGCCAGTAGCAGCGGGGGCAGCAGGTTTGCCGGAAGCGGCTCGGATTTTGTCGAGCGGTGAACCGGCGGTTGCAGGAGCAGCAGCAGGAGCGGCAGCGGCGGGTTTGGGTGCGGGTTTCGCCTCAGGAGCAGGCGGAGCGGCCTTTTTGGCGCGGGGACCATCCACAACTGTGAGATACCCCGGCTCGATGTCATACCAGCTGATGTCGATGCCGTTGTCAAACTCAACCAGTGCCCGACAGTTCATGTTGACCGTTTTGACACGGCCAGTGAGCAACGCGAAACGCTTGAGTTCGGGGGCCGTGGAAGAGACGACAACCCACTTGTCGGTGAGTTCTTTTTTGAGTTGTTCAGCGCGGTCGATCAGCGACACGGGAGCGATTCCTGTGGGATACGGGGAGGACCGGGACTGGGATTGAGGTGTATTTTTAGAAATCTGCGGGCCGGAATCAAGCTGCGGGGGCTGGTGGGCGCGGGCGTCTCGATGTCCGGATTGGACTTTTGCAACGTGTTCAGGAATGGCTGTGTTCAGTATCTGGGAATTTCCCCGACCGCACATCCTTGATGTATTGGCGGGCTGCGGCATCTGCAGATTCCCGGAGCTGGCCGAATTGCTTGAGAAATCGAGGTTTGAAGGAGGGGTTGAGCCCGAGCATATCGGGACCAACGAGCACCTGACCGGAGCAGCCGGGGCCAGCGCCGATGCCGATTGTGGGGATGGAAAGGCTTTGAGTGATTCGAGTGGCGATTTCGGCCGGAATAAGTTCCAGCACGATTGCGAAGGCACCCGCATCTTCAGCGGCGCGGGCGTCATCGAAAAGCTGCTGTTCATCGCGCTGGATACGGCCCATCCCGCCGAGCTGTCGCACAGCCTGAGGGCGCATGCCGATGTGAGCCATCACGGGAATGTCGGCTCGGCCGATCCCTCGGATCGTTTCCGATTGAATCGCCCCGCCCTCCAGCTTCACCGCGTCGCAGCCGGTCTGCTTGATAATCCGCCCGGCATTTCGGACCGCCTGGCGAGCACTGACCTGGTAGCTCATGAATGGCATGTCCACCACAACCAGCGCCCGCTTCACCGCGCGGGATACGAGTTCTCCGTGGTAAATCATTTGGCCAAGCGTTACCGGCAGGGTACTGGATCGGCCCTGAACGACCATTGCCAGACTGTCACCGACTAGAATGCTGTCCACGCCGGCGTCATCGAAGATGCCTGCCCAGAGGTAGTCGTAGGCGGTGAGCATCGTCAGTCCACGCCCGGAGCCTGCCTGTTCGCGAAAGGTCGGGACGGTGATTTTTCGGACTGGCTGCGACATGGCGAAAGCGTTCAGTCCTTGACGATGGGATTGGTCAGCGTGCCAATACCCGTAATGGAAATCGACACGGAATCGCCGTTTTCGAGCGTGAAACTGTCATCCGGCACAATACCGGTTCCGGTCATCAGAAATGCACCGTCCGGAAATTCGTTTTCCCGACACAGCCATGCAGCGAGTTCCTCGGGGGTACGTTTCATTTGGCTGAGCAAGGTGGAGCCGGCGAAAACAACCGCACCGCCGCGTCGAATTTCCAGCTGAATCTCAGTGCGTTCCGGCTGCAGTGGCTGATCGGCCAGCAGAACTGCCGGCCCCAGCCCCGCACACTGTCGGTAGAATTTGGCCTGCGGCAGGTAGAGTGGATTCTCGCCTTCAATATCGCGAGCGGACATGTCGTTGCCAATGGTGTAGCCGACAATCCGGCCACTGCTGTTGATCACCAGCGTAAACTCAGGCTCAGGAACGCTCCATGAACTGTCGCTGCGGACGCGGAGCGGCTGACCGGGACCGGAGGTTCTGTGAGGCGTCGCTTTGAAGAAGAGCTCCGGCCGATCAGCGGTGTAAACCTTGTCGTAATGCGACGCCGCAGATTCGGATTCTTCCATTCGAGCAACCTGACTCCGCTTGTAGGTGACACCGGCAGCCCAGATCTCCTGGCGGTCAACCGGTGCCAGCAGAGTTACGTCGGCCAGCGGGAAATGCGTTGAATCCGGTCGGAGCAGGAATCGCGCGAGTCCCCCCGGATCCGCAGAATTCAGAATGTCCATCAGCGAATGGCAGTTATCGATCTGTGTCAGATCCAGCGGCTGCACGGTATCGGAATGCAGTGCTGCAACACGCAGGGAACCGTCATTGGTGCGAATTTTGCAAAGTCTCACAGGGCTCTTCCGCGAACGTAGATGAGAATTCGAATTCAGAAAGGTGGTCCGAACGCCGGCAACTCGAAACAGTCTAGCGATTGAGCGGGAAAATAGCCAGGGTTGGAATGTTCCACTCCACCGACTTCGCTGCCACTCCAGCTTTGCAGAAAACCGACGTCGCACCCATTTTCCACTGTCACTAAACTTCCAACTCGCGAAAAATACCCGCTGACGCTCCATCCTTGCGTCGGCAACCCACCCCCCGGAATCTCCCATGCGCAGCGAATCTGAAGTCCTCTTCGAAGACAACCCCTTTTCTATTCCCGTCGCAGATCGCGTTCGTCGTCTACCCCCCTACCTGTTCGGCACAATTAACAAACGCAAATATCAGCTCCGGGTCGCCGGAGTTGACGTGATCGATCTTGGTATGGGTAACCCGACCGACCCACCGGATCCGCAGATCGTTCAAAAAATCGAAGAGTCGCTCGCCGATCCCCGCAACCATCGCTACTCCGTTTCCAACGGCATCGGAAATCTCCGCAAGGAAGTGTCCGCCCGTTACATGAAACGATACGGCGTCCGACTCGACGCCAACGACGAAGTGCTCGCCTGCCTGGGTTCCAAGGAAGGCTTCAGCCACATGTGCCTCGCAATGATGGGCCCAGGGGATACAGCCATCGTCCCGGCTCCTTCCTTCCCCATCCACGTCTACTCCGTGATGCTCGCCAGCGGCAATGTCATTGCCCTCGATGTTCGTGACCCCGAGAAATTCCTTCGCAATATCGCCTACACCTGCGAACATCTCGTCCCCAAACCGAAACTCGTCGTCGTCAACTTTCCCCACAATCCCTCCTCCACCGTCGTCGAACAGGACTTCTTCGTCGAACTCGTGCGGCTGGCGAAAAAGCATCACTTCCTGGTCATCAGCGACTTTGCCTACGCCGACGTCTGCTTCGACGGCTACAAAGCCCCCAGCTTCCTGTCCACTCCCGGTGCACTCGATGTCGGCGTGGAACTCACGTCCATGAGCAAAAGCTACAGCATGGCTGGCTGGCGGATCGGCTTCTGCTGCGGAAATCGCGAAATGGTACGCGCACTCGCCACGATCAAGGGTTACTACGACTACGGCATCTTTCAGCCCATCCAGATTGCAGCCATCGTCGCCATGCGCCACTGTGACCATGCCATTGATCAGATGGCGGCCGAATACCAAACCCGCCGCGATGCACTCTGCGACGGTCTGCGCCGCATCGGCTGGAATCCCATCGTCCCCAAAGCCGGCATGTTTGTCTGGACCGAAATCCCGGAACCCTGGCGAAAAATGGGCTCCATCGAATTCGCCATGAAACTGCTCAACGAAGGTGGCGTTGCCGTCAGCCCGGGACGCGGCTTCGGCCCGGAAGGCGAAGGCTTTCTGCGACTGGCAATCGTCGAAAACAGCAAACGATTGCGACAGGCCGTTCGACAGATCGATAAGTGCCTCGAAACCGAAACGGCCGCATCAGCGTGATCTGGCTGACATTCCCACTTCCTCCCCGGTCGCGTCGTTCGCCAGCGAAAAGGGCCATTGCCATGCTCACCCAATGCCGTCTCGCTCCGCTGGTGCTCGCCGCTGTCGCAGCACTGACTCCAGCACCGGCCGTCGCTCAAACCGCCATTCCCGGACCAGCCACTGCTCGGAACGCAAAAGCCGTCCGCATCGAACACAACATCGACTATCTCGGCGGTGGCCGCAGCGAACGCGCCGACCTCTATCAACCGCCCATGGAGCCCCAGGCACCACGCTGTCCAGGCGTCGTCATCATTCACGGCGGCGGCTGGACCGGGGGTGACAAAGGAGCAGCCAGGGAAATCAATATCGGTACAACACTCGCCTCCCACGGCTATGTCTGTTTGTCCATCAACTACGCTCTTGCGACACCCGATAAACCCACCTTTCCACAGAACATCCAGGATTGCAAACGCGCTGTTCGCTGGCTTCGCAAACATGCAGATCGACTGCATCTCGATGCTGACCACATCGGAGCCATCGGAGGTTCGGCCGGCGGACACCTCACCGCACTCCTTGCCGTCACCGGCCCGGACGTCGGACTGGATCCCGCCGAAGACCCCCAATACTCCTGTCGCATCCAGGCCGCTGTACCTCTCTACCCCCACTGCGCCGCCGCATGGGAAGGAGACACCCCGCTGCAGACCTACAACGCTCTGCCCATGTTCGCTCAGAATTACGCCGCCGCACCAAAACTCTGGGATTCCGCCCTCCCCATCAAACAACTCTCTGCTGACGATCCGCCGATGCTGCTCATCCATGGCACCGCTGACACCACCACACCGCTCAATCAGTCAACCAGACTGCACGAAACAGCAGTCGCCAGCGGTCTGGACAGTCAATTGATCGTCGTCGAAAAAGCTCCTCACAGTTTTCACCTGCAGCCTGCTCAGCGCGATCTGAGACCCGATGTGCTGCAATTCTTCGATCAGCATCTGAAGCCGGGCGACCAGAACAGCAAATAGTTCGTGCCTACTCCGGCGCGACAGCGACCGATCCGGCTGCCGCCGATTTCAGGGCCGCGTCAAGTACCTGCTGAGTTTTGAGCGCAACGTCCGGCCAGAAGTGATCACGACGGCCGGAAAGCACCAGATCGCCGAAGGTTCGAAAGAGTCCCGTTTCCTGAGCACTGGGATGATTGTTGCTGTATTCAAACAGCCGCTGCTGCTGGAGTGAACGCTCCATGTTGAACAGACAGCCATCCGCCATGAAGCGATGTCGCCCCACTTCAAACGTCACTTCGTTGCCGTAGTAGGGAAGCACAAAGTCAGACAAGGTCAGATAGCCCTGGGTGCCGCTGACGTGCGCCCACTGCTGATGATTGGTCCGGAATGAATTGTAAAAAGTCGCCGAAACTCCATTCGCGAAATGCATTTCACCCTGAAATTCGAGCGGTACAGGCTGAGCACTGTCGGGCCGCTGGACGCCATTCAGAATTCGTCCGCGGACTTCCACGGGCAGCTGGTACTTCATGGCCCAGAGAATAATGCGGATAGTGTACCAGCCAAGGTCTCCAAGACAGCCGGCTGGCTCCAGCTGACTGCTGGCCCGTATGTTGCTCTGCACCCATGCATCATCAGCACAGAAACTGAAGTGACTGGCAATTCGCCGAATTTCGCCAACGCTCTCACCATCATCCAGAACTCGCCGCATCGCATCCATTCGAGCACTGTGCATGAACATCACGCCGTCCATGAACTGCACGCCTGATCGATTGCAGGCGTCAATCATTCGCCGCACGTCCGCGGATGTCACGCCGCAGGGCTTTTCCACCATCACATGCTTACCGGCTTCGGCAGCACGGACTACCCAATCCGTCCGGATACCCGTCGGAAGGGGGACGTAAACAGCATCGATGTCGGAACGGTCGAGCAGAGCGTTGTAGCTGGCAAGAGCTTCCACCGTGTGGCTGACCGGCACGGATGCCTGACACTCCGCGATGAATTGTCGAGCCTTGTCAGCGGAACGGCTGGCGACTGCGGTGACACGGCCGTTGCCCGAATTGGCGATGGAGTGCCAGTTTTTTTTAGCGATCCCCGCGGTGCTTAGAAATCCCCAGCGGCAAGTTCCCTGTGACATTAAAGTCTGCTCCGATTTACTGTTCGTTTACCCATCTGACCACGCTGCCGAATCACGTGGTGAGCCCACGCTGCGGCACTCTGACGAATTCCTTTACAGGTCTCAAGCAAGTCGCCGGGATTTCCGGGGGTTGCGCAGAGATCAGCAGCGACTGATCGCAGCTCGCGGGCAAATCTGAGATCCTCGTCCCGGACCTCTGAATATTCCGGCTTGAGTACTCGCAGTTCCTTCACCCGCGGAGCCTCAGGAGAGAGTGACAATCACGGTCCGCGCCACCTCAATTTCACCAATGCGACAGAGCCTGTCCGGAATGCCACAAAAACCGGCTCCAACAGTCGCGCCGGGGGCGGTGAGTCCGCGAATAAAGGACAGCAGCAATCCGGAATTTTCGCTCCAGGTGCCATGCACCCCGGGACAGTAATCAGCCCCGTTTGCCGGTCACCACCCCATCGTATTTCCCCCAGTATCTGCGACCGCGGGGACTGTCCCCGGCAACGCCGCAGGCGTTGCAGATTCTGGCAATTTTTCGGTTCGCAACGATTCTGCCGCCCAGCCAGCAGCCGCTGTTCCACCCATGCCACCGTGCCCGCCCGGACCGTCCCCTGTGCCGCACAGAGTGACGCGGATCCCAGTAAATTCTCGATGATTTTCATTTAAGGTGCCATGCACCTTTGTGGAGTGACCGGCCCCGTTTGCCGGTCACTGGTGGATTTAAGGTGCCATGCACCCCGGTGGACTGACCAGCCCCGTTTGCCGGTCACCACCCCATGGTATTTCCCCTAGTATCTGCGACCGCGGGGACTGTCCCCGGCCACACCGCAGGCCTTGCAGATTCTGGCAATTTTTCGGTTTGCGACGATTCTGCCGCCCAGCCGGCAGCCGCTGTTCCACCCCTGCCGCCGGGCCTGCCCGGACTGTCCCCGGTGTCGCACAGAGTGACGCGGATCCCAGTAAATTCTCGATGATTTTCGTTGAAGGTGCCATGCACCTTCATGGGAGTGACCGGCCCCGTTTGCCGGTCACCACCCCATCGTATCCCCCCCCCCGGTGTCTGCAACCACGGGGACTGTCCCCGGCCACACCGCAGGCCTTGCAGATTCTGGCAATTTTTCGGTTTGCGACGATTCTGCCGCCCAGACAGCAGCCGATGTTCCACCCATGCCACTGTGCCCGCCCGGACTGTCCCCGGTGTCGCATAAAGTGACGCGGATACCCGTAAATTCTCGATGATTTTCGTTTAAGGTGCCATGCACCTTTATGGGCGTGCACCTTTATGGGCGTGTTTCCCCTGGTATCTGCAACCACGGGGACTGGCCCCGGCAACGCCGCAGGCCTTGCAGATTCTGGCAATTTTTCGGTTTGCAACGATTCTGCCGCCCAGACAGCAGCCGCTGTTCCACCCATGCCGCCGGGCCTTCCCGGACTGTCCCCGGTGCTGCATAAAGTGACGCGGATACCAGTAAATTCTCGATGATTTTCGTTCAAGGTGCCATGCACCTTTTTGGGAGTGACCGGCCCCGTTTGCCGGTCACCACCCCATCGTATTTCCCCGGTGTCTGCAACCGCGGGGACTGTCCCCGCCGACGCCGCAGGCGTTGCGGATTCTGGCAATTTTCGGCTTGCGACGATTCTGCCGCCCAGACAGCAGCCGCTGTTCCACCCCTGCCGCCGGGCCTGCCCGGACTGTCCCCCGGTGCTGCATAAAGTGACGCGGATACCAGTAAATTCTCGATGATTTTCGTTTAAGGTGCCATGCACCTTTGAGGGACCTTGGAGCTGTGGAGTGGCGGCAATTCAGGTGCATGGCACCTTTGTGGAGGTCATCGGGAAAACGCTGGATGAACGTGTCGCGGGGCGAAAGGCGACAATCGGTGGATTACTTCAGCGGGGCTGCCTTATCGCAGTTCGCGGGCAAATCTGAGATCCTCGTCCCGGACCTCTGAATACTCCGGCTTGAGTACTCGCAGTTCCCTCACCCGCGGAGCCTCAGGAGAGAGTGACAATCGCGTTCCGGCCACTTCAATTTCACGAATACGATAGAGTCTGTCCGGAGTGCCACGAAGACCGGCTCCGGCAGTTGCTCCGGGGCCGTTGAGTCCGGGAATGAAGGACGGCAGCAATCCGGAATTGCGACGGCGGCCACGTTCCCCGTCTGCAGCCGCTGTCTCTTCTGCCAGCATCAGCTCGATTCTCGGTGTACCCGGATAGCGGAGTGTCATTCTCAGCGTTTCTCCGGGGGGGCCGGCTGGGCCACTGGAAAGGCTTGGGGAAAAGCTGGCTTCCATGCCATCCGCGGTTTCCCGCTGCCCCGCATATTCAAAAGTGCGACTGCCGTCAGAAATCACGGCAGAGGCGTCGCTGAGTTTCCAGGCAACGGCGGCAGCGACGGCAATCGAATTCCCGCGGCCGTTGGGCCGCGGCATCGCCGACAATGACGTGCTGAGATGTTCGAGGGCTGTCTTCGGCAGTTCGTCGGGACCGAGCATTCGAGCGCAGAGCAGCAGTCCCGGGACGGGAATCCGCCGCAGAACGGCGGCATCTGCCAGCATTCCCTTCAGCTGTCGTCGATTTTCAGAGTGAAAATAGAGTGAGACCAGCGCGACCGTGCTCTGCTCAACCTCCAGCTGCTCGTCCACATTACACAGAATCAACTCCTCAGCCTCGCCATGCCGACCGTGGCGACTGAGTATCCAGGCACAAACCAGATTGGCCTCCCAGTTTCCAGTCGAGTAATCAAAGGATCGCAGTGCTGTGGCAGCCGCATTTCCATCACCAGTGCTCTCTTCAATCAGAGCCAGATTGGCCATGCTGCTGGCAAGCATGTCATCCTGCCGGAAATGCCCCTGCCCGATTTCTGTCAGTCGCCGAAACGTGTCGGCAGCGGCGGAGGTTTCACCGAGCTGCTGCTGAGCCCTCGCGATGTAATACCAGTACGGCGGATAGCACTCCATAAATCGTTCCAGCCTGCGCAGAGACCGCAAACGCACCTCGGGATTCTCCACAGCCAGCGCTTCACCGAGCTTGTCGAGATCCTGATCGCGAAGCAGCCAGCGGTCCGGTATTTCGTTCTTGCGGCTGAGCTTCCAGAAGCTGTCCAGAAACGAAGAGGATCGCGTCATCAGCGACTGAAACTGATTCTTCTCTACCTGCCAGAGATCTGAATCCCGTTTGAGCTGAGTGGAACGGTAGTCCCACCAGCTGCTGGCACCCGTCTGAATCACCGAACCAAGCTGTCCCGTAGCGGCCTGAGCTCCCATCACGAAGAAGTCCGTGCCCATCTTTCTCTGCAGGCCACGTCGAAAACTTTCCGTAATCACAGTCCGCTCCCGATCGCTGATTTCCACCATGCCAATTTCATCAAGAATTGACCGATACAGCGAAATTACCTCGGGATCATCAATCTGGTTCAGATCCAGATTGTTCAGAATTCTCTGCTGCTCCTCCAGAAGCACCTGCCGCGATCCCGCGCGGCGGATTCGATGCAGGGCTGCGCGGCAGTAATTCAGCGTGACAGCCGTTTTGCGCCGCGCAGTTTCGCTCGGCGCTGCGTTTGGAACTTCCGTGAACAACTGCGGCGACTGAGCGATGCCGGAAGCAGGCCACATCAGAATAACCAGCAGTACCAGACAGATTCGCATCGAATTACGCCAGCGATCGGAACCAGTGGGAGGAGGCGGGTTCTGTCTGCTTTGGCCGATGCTTCAGCACATCCGTCTGAAGACCATCATCCCCTGCCAATTACAGCACCCTTCCCGATGGTTCGAACCAGCCGACACCAGATCATCCGTGAACTGAGCAGCCGTATGCTCCATATTTCCGGCTGCGCCGGCAAAGACAATCCTTGAATGCAGCTTGCTCCAACTTCCTGGAACGAAATTTCCAACAGCTCCGGCTGCGAAGTTCCGGCAACTTGCGGGAACTGCCGTGGATATGCATGAAACGGCAGAATTTGCCGATTCACGAATCCATTGTCAACGGAAATTCATTCGATTACTTGCTGAGAAACCCATGACTCCTGAGTTTCGAGATGAGCGAGCGGGCGTGGGGACTTATTTTCCGCAGTTCAGCGGCGATGCTGGATGTGAATTCAGGACCGAGTTCCGGCCCCAGAGCTTCTCTGAGGTCCGTAAGCAAAATGACGGCGGTGTCGTATTCGACGGTTTTTCGGGTCGCCACCAATTCAGAAATTCTGGCAACGGTGGCAGCTGGACTGGCCGCCAGTTTTTCCAGTCGCTTTCGGCGATCCTCGGCATCTTTTGCAATTCGCTGCCGCTGCCACTGTTCCTCCATAAGTCGTTCAGCCTCCAGCAGCTGTTCTCGTGTCCGCATTGCCTCGACTGAAGGCCACGGATCGGAGTGGGCCGCTGCGCGAATCTGCTGCAGCAGCTCCCGTCGAACAGCACCCGCACTGTCCTGCAGCAGCCGCGTTGTGATCTGCTGAAGCTCCATCTGAGTTCTCGATACGATCCATGCTTCAAGGGGAGGATTTGATGGTGTCGTTTTCGGTGCTTCCGGAGATCGCGAAGCCGCGACAGCAAGCAGGGCAGCAGGAATTTCAAAGAAATCTGCCAGCTCCTGCAGAGCAGGAGTGAGCGTTTGAAGGCCAGCAGGTACCGGTGGCTCCAGTTCACTCAGTTCACCATCCGACATCAGCCACGCCAGATACAGGAGACGCGAGTCTCCCTCTGCCAGCTGTTCGCGAAGAGTACTCAATGCGGCCATGAAAGAATCCATATCATTCCGCGTCGTCAGCTCGGAAACACTTTCCGGATCTCCAGCAATCTGCAGCACGCCACCGCTCCCGGCCGGCGCTGGAAACCATTGCACCTCTGTGTCACAGAAGTGCCTCTGGAACTGATCCGCACTCCACGGCAATCCGAGCGGCAGACGCAGCATGATGGTGCGAGTCCCGTAACTGGCCCACTCGACATGGATGTCGTATCCGCGGAACATCATTTTCAGAGCATTACCACCGAAGCTGCTGTAGTGGTATTCGTTGATGAATTCGACCCTGGAGACCTGCGCACGACTTGACTGCTGCTGCATGAATTTGAGCTGTTCATCGTCCAGAGGCTTGTCAATTGCCTGAAAACGAACGTACTGGTGCGTACTCATTGCTCTACCTGAATTGATTTCCGGATTGGTCCGATAAGTAAAAAGGCGACGACTCCGCGGCACCTCGTTGAGGCTGGCAGTTGCGGCAGGACTTTTGGGGCGATGGATGACTGCGGGCGGCGCGCTGGTCGGGCGCTGACTGCGGACAGCCGTCCGGCGGTTAATGGTGTCGATTTTTGCTTTGCCGACACAGTCATCCTTGAAATCCACGCTGTTCTCATGAAATCCTGCGAAATTGTTCGTCCAGTTTTGTCGCTGAAACGCTGATGGCGGTGCCCAGTTTCTGTGCGAAGAGCTGGACTCGGAATTCTTCCAGCATCCAGCGGAAGTGGAGCAGCATTGGATCAGTGCGTCGCTGCTGCTGATGTTCACGGACTTTCTGCTGAAACTGGTCCAGCCATGGTTGAAGTTCTGCGGTCGCAGCGAGTTCGTTTCGGAGTCCTCCGGAAGCAAGCCGGGTGAGTCGCTGGCGGATAGCGGCGAGGTATCTGGGGTATTGAATCAGCCATGGCCAGGGGGTATCGATCAGGAATGTGGGCTGGATGAGGGACTGCAGTTGCCGCTGCATGTCGGCCAGCAGTGTCTCCCAACCGGCTCCGCGGGTTTGTTCGAGCAGTCTGCGGGTCTCCAGCTGCTGCTGAAATAAACCTGGCAGGAACTGAGTGAACTCCTGGGCGATCAGTCCCAGTCGCTGGCGACCGAGATCGAGGGTTTTGTCGAATGCGGCTCGGGAACGTGGGAGCGGAGCGTCGTGCAGGAAGCTTCGATCCGCCATCAGCAGTGACAAGTGCTGTGGGAAGTCAATGCCTTTGATTGTCGCTGCCTGCATCCGCATGGTGTTGGCATTTGGAAGATTGCCGACCTGCGTGAGCAGCCGTTTTTTTTCCAGCAGATAAATCAGTCTGCGAAGTCCGCGGCGGAGAACGAGCGATGCTTCATCGGCGGTTTGGCAGAGCATGAGTGCAACGGAGTCTTCATCATCACGAAGTGCGGGGAAGGATCGCAGTGGAATGCCGGCGCGGACGAGTGAGATATGATCGGGCAGATCACCAAAATCCCACGCCCTGAAGCCCGTCCGCATCCACTGCGCTTCTTCCGGTGCGGGTCCGTGCACAGCGGCGCGGTCATCGGCGGCACGTGCGGCGGAGCGGGCGCGTTCTGCAAGCGCGGTGCGCAGTTGTCGAAGTTCGCGACCTTCCAGAATTCGCCTGCCTGCAGGATCCAGAACGCGAATGTTGAATTGGAGGTGATTGGGGATGGCGGAGCGATCAAATTCGCGGGGGTCGATGCGTTCACCGCAGAGCTGTGTGAGCTTTTGTGCGAGGCGGACAAGGAAATCACCTTTGCCGAATTCGAGAGCGGCGGCGGCCTGTCGAGCGGATTCCGGAGCGGGCACAAAGAATCGCCGCAGAGGTTTTGGCAAAGCACGAATGCTGGCGAGGACTTTTTGTTCAAGGAGACCGGGGACGAGCCAGTCCAGCTGGGATTCGCCGAGTTGTCCGAGGGCTTCCTCGGGCACAGAAACGGTGACGCCGTCGGCTTCCTGTCCGGGGTCCAGCTGGTAGGTGAGGGGCAGCGTGAGGCTGGCGACCTGAAGGCGTTCAGGAAACAGGTCTGCGTGTTGTTTGCGCTGAGATTCGTCTGCGAACTGATTGATATCGAACTGCAGCAGCTGTGGGATGCGAGTGTGCGTGCGCTGATACCAGCGACGGAGTCGATCGCGATCGACGCATTCATCGGGAATGCGGGTCGCGTAGAATTCAAACAGTACGTCATCGCCAGGCAGGATGTGGTGGGAGCGAGTGCGAGCCTGCAGTTCTCTGAGCTGCCTGAGGACTTCGCGATTTTGTTTCAGGAAGGGGAATTCGTGCCCCCAGCCACGTCGCGGGGCGGGACGTCCCGGAGCGGCCTGCCGACCGGGGCGGACTCGCCACGCACCGCGGCTGAGCGCTTCTTCTTCATCTTCATACCCATGTTCCGGATCATCGCCGTCTTCGGAGAGTTTTCCGAAGAGGAGACCCCATTCGACGAGCCCATGCTGGATGAGCATATCGCGGGATTTGGCGGGGTCGATTCGGGCGAGTGAAATGCGGCGACGCGGGACGATCGGGAGTCCCCAGAGCGAAACCTTTTCGTGGATCATGGCGTTACCGGATTCTTCATCCCAGTGAGGTTCGAAGTATTCGCGTGTAACGAGGTGATCAGCGAGAGGTTCGATCCATTCAGGCTGAATTCGGGCTGCCGTACGAGCGAAGCGGCGGCTGGTTTCAATCAATTCGCCGGCGACAAACCATTTGGCACCTTTGGCTGCGAGTGCCGAGCCGGGCCAGAGTGCCAGTTTTCCGCCACCGGCGCTTTGATATTCGCCTTCGGGGGTCTGACAGCCGATGTTGGCGAGCAGTCCTGTGAGCAGTGCGCGGTGGGTGGCTGCAAAGTCGTTATGGCGAGGTTCTGCGGATGCGGGAATCGCGTTGGCAGGCTGCCCGGCCTTACCGGCCGGGGCAGATTTGGGTTTCGTCTGCGAGTTCTGGGGGGTGGGTTTCGCGAGAGTTGGTTTTCCGGGTTTGTGGTGGGCAGAGAGAGCCTTCGCGGCTTTTGCAACGGAGGGATCGTCGCTGTCTTCAAGAAGTTCGCGCAGCTGGGCGTGTACGTCCACCCATTCCCGCATCCGCATCCATGAAAGAAAATGCTGGCGGCACCATTTTTTTACCTGGCTTCCGGAGAGTGATCGCTGCCTGTCGTGCCATGCGTCCCAGAGGTTCAGGATGGTGAGGAAATCGGAGTCGCGGTTGATGAATTTTGCATGGGCTTCGTCGGCAGCCTGTTGTTTGTCAACAGGCCGTTCGCGGGGATCCTGAATTTCAAGGAAGGCGGCGATGGCGAGAACTTCGGGGAGTGCATGTTCTTCGACAGCAGCGAGGATCATGCGGCTGATTCGCGGGTCCACTGGCAACTGTGACATACGGCGGCCAAGTTCCGTGAGTTCACCGGGCCTTGGTGCGGGAGGTTCGTGTTTCCGAGGTCGGGACGCCCCGCTGCCGGTCTCTGATGCGTCAGCTTCCCCGTCGGTGTTGGTGTTGTCGCTGGTGGTGGTGCTTGTGGCGGCGCTGGTACTGGCGTTGGGGGGGCTTGCGGCTGTAACACTGCCTCCGCTCCGCAATTCCGGGAAACGTTTGTTCTCGGGTGTCGCGCGGACTGTGACGACGGGAGCCTGCTGCGCGGCGGGTTGCTCCATAACGATCGCGCCCAGTTCTTCGAGGGTGCGATAGCCTTCGCGTACGGACGCTGATTTTGGCGGGTCGAGGAAGGGGAAGTCGTCAAGTCGTCCGAGCTTGAGGCTGAGAGTGCGGAGGATGACGGCGGCGAGATTTGTGCGCTGGATTTCCGGAGCAGTGAAGGCTTCACGCTGGTTGAAGTCTTCTTCACTGTAAAGCCGAAAGCAGATGCCTGGTCCGACGCGACCGCAGCGTCCTGACCTCTGTCGTGCCGAAGCCTGTGAAATCGGCTCGATCGGCAACCGCTGCATTCGGGAACGCGCAGAATACCGGCTGATGCGTGCCGTACCGGTGTCAATCACGAAGCGAATACCGGGCACGGTGAGCGAGGATTCTGCGACGTTGGTAGCCAGCACAATGCGACGATGGGGCCACGTCGAAAAGACTCGCGTTTGTTCTTCCATCGAGAGCCGCCCGAAGAGCGGCACGATTTCTGTGGGGAATGGAGGAGTGTCGCCCGGAAACTGTCGGCCCCCAAGCCGTTTGGCCGCCTCACGAATATCTCGTTCCGTAGGCAGGAAGACAAGGATGTGTCCATTATCGATGGCGGCCGCTTCCTGCACCGCGTCGGTTACTCCGTCGAGCCAGTCACGTGGTTCGCTGCTGTCATCGCTGGCCGAGTCGTCTTCACCGAGCGGTCGCCAGCGAATTTCCACGGGCCAGGTACGGCCGGCGATGTGCAGTACCGGTGCTGGCCGACCACCGCTGGAGAAGTGTTCGGCAAAGCGAGCGGCGTCGATCGTCGCTGACGTAATGATGAGCTTCAGGTCGCGGCGTCTGGGGAGCAGTCGTTTGAGGTAGCCCAGCAGAAAATCGATATTCAGCGAACGTTCGTGGGCTTCATCGACAATGATCGTGTCGTATTGACTGAGCCACGGGTCGCCCTGAGTTTCTGCGAGCAGGATGCCGTCTGTCATCAGGCGAATACGCGTGCTGGGACCACTGCTGTCGGTGAAACGAATGCGGAAGCCCACCTCCTGACCAAGCCTTGCCCCAAGTTCCTCGCCAATTCGAGCGGCGACCGAGCGAGCAGCAATTCGGCGCGGTTGTGTGTGGCCGATAACTCCGCTGATCCCGCGGCCCATGGCGGTGAGGATTTTGGGGAGCTGGGTCGATTTGCCGGAACCCGTCTCGCCACACAGCACAATCACCTGGTTGCGATGAATAACGTCCGCAACTTCATCGCGACGGGCTGCAACCGGAAGATCCGGGTCCCATTCAAGCCGGGGTTGCCATGCCGCGCGACGCTGACGCCGTTCAAGCGACTTGCGGAGAAGTTCATCAAAACGCGATCGGAGCCGGTCGTGAGGCCGGCCCGATCGCTCTGCTTCCCGCAGGGACCGTAACAGTCGCCGCAGGTTGTGCTGATCCTCGGACATGGCCAGAGCAATCAAGTGCTCGGGCTGATTCTGTTCCGCCATGTGCTGACAATTCAATTCCACTGGAGCCGCTGGTGAGAGTGTGCCGCGGCAATTGTAGGCAGGCCCGAGGCGAATGTCAGGCCTGCCATGGTGGAACTGCTGGTTTGTTCAGCGGCAACGACGGCCGTGGGAATGCCAGCCGCCGTAGGAAGGCACGCTGTAGAAACCCGAGCCGTAGACGGGCACAGAGTACACCGGGTAGGGCGAGTAGAAACCGGTGTGGCTGTGGATGTGATTGTGGTGCTGAATGAAACCGTGATCATATCCGTAACCGTAATCCCGGAAGCCACGGCTGGAACCACGGCCCCACGACGCGCTGAACCGATCGCGGCCATCGCCATAACTAATGGAAAAACCGACGCCGGAACGACTCACGCCACGGCGCCAGTCATCCGCGCGACTCTCACTTGCCAACACTGCGAAAGCACCCACTAACACCAGACTCGCCAGAAATGTCCTCATTGGTCTGTTCCTTCCTGAAGTTGCACCGGATTGGACGAACGGACCGTCCGGCACGCCGTGGCTGGGGATTCGGCTGGCTGCGGTTGCTGCTGACTGGCTTCGTGATCGACAGAAGGCCGCCAGTCTTCATTCTCAGCTCACTCCGGACGGTCCTTAAACCGTTCAAGATCAAAAGTCATGCCAAACGCCTGTCAAGAGTCGTTCATTTGCGATTTAAAGCGTTTTGCAGAATGGACTTAAGAAATTTATTCAGAGCGATTTCTGGTGCAGGACCACTCTCACGACCTGCTCGCAGGTGACATCCGTTTGATATCACATTTTATCAGATTGATGTGCTCAGAGAGGAGCCGGAGTTTCCGGGTGCCGTTCGGCGGATTGCCAAAATGCGACTGTTGATTCAAGGCTGCAATTCAGCGTCCGTGTCAAGTCAATTCCTTCAGGATTCGGGCAACGACACGACGATCGTCGAAATGGATCTGCCGATCCTGAATTTGCTGGAGGGTTTCGTGTCCGCGACCGGCGATGATAACCGAGTCAGCGGGTCTGGCGGAATGCAGCGCGGTTCGAATTGCGTTTTCGCGATCGGCACAGCGCTGGACATGAGCGTTCGACTGAAAGCCACTGCAGATTTCTTCGATGATCTGCAGTGGTGATTCGGAGCGGGGGTTATCGGAAGTCACAAGAATCAAGTCTGCTGTTTCGACGGCCTGCGCCATGAGCGGACGTTTGTCGCGATCGCGATCTCCGCCGGCACCAAACACAACGATGATGCGTCCGTGGGTCACTGGTCGTAACGTGGCCATGGCCTGTCGCAGTCCGTCCGGCGTATGGGCGAAGTCCACAAAGACGTTAAATGGCTGTCCGAGCTGGATGGCTTCCATCCGCCCGGGCACTCCGGAAAGCTGCTGCAGTCCAGGGATGATGGCGTCATTGGGAATGTTGAGCTGTCTGGCGAGTGCTGCGGCGGCAAGAGCATTGAGGGCATTGTGAGCACCCACGAGCGGAATTCGAACATTCAGCGTGTCTCGATCGAGCAGCAGCTGCAGGGACTGACCAGCTGCGCTGGATTCGCGGATGATCACGCGATCCTGGCAGTCTTCAGAGAATCCAAAGCTGCGGCATTGGGTGTCCTGCAACAGTTGAGCAGCTTTTCGGCAGCCGGGGTCGTCAAGACCGAGCAGCAGCGGGACGCCAGGCCTGAGCAGTTCGGCAATCAGGAGCTTGCTGCGGAGATAATCATCCCACGAACCGTGATATTCGAGGTGATCACGAGTGATATTGGTGATGGCTGCGGCCGACAACAGCAGTGCGCTGCAACGCTGCTGGTGCAGTGCGTGACTGCTGATTTCCATCACACAGTGGCTGCTGCCGCAGACGGTCATTCTTCTCATCAGCAGTGCGAGTTCCTCCGGCGAGGGTGTGGTGAGTCGAGCATTTTCCGAATGCCAGCCGTCGCTGTATTCGATGGTGCCAATCAGTCCTGTGCGGATTTGCGCCTGCCGCAGGATGGAACGCAGCAGCCAGGTCGTTGTCGTCTTGCCGTTGGTTCCGGTGATTCCCGTGATCGTCAATTTTTCAGCGGGGAAACTCTGTTGCGCCATTGCGAGCCATGCCAGAGTTCTGCGGGTGTCGCGGACGATGCACTGTGGGGCAGACACCTCTGCAAGGGGACGTTCAGTGATGATCGCCCGAGCACCTGCCCTGACGGCCGCTGCCGCAAAGTCATGGCCATCGCTGGTCGTGCCGCGGACGGCTACAAATACGTCACCTGGATGCAGCGTGCGGCTGTCAGCACAGAACCTGTCTGCAGCGAGGTCGCCGCAGCCCAGGAAGGCCACTGTGCCTGGAATCGAGCGAAGACTGACGACTGGCAGCGGCATGCGGATCACTCACACGTTACACGGTTGATTGTCAGCAGATCCAGCCGCCTCCCAGTACGCGCTGACCATCGTAGAAGACAGCAGCCTGGCCAGGAGCCACCTGGAACAGCGGTTCATCGGGAATCACCTCGGCACGCCCGGCTGTCCCGAGGACGACGCGACAGGGTTCAGACTGCTGGCGATAACGCACTTTCACCTCACATCGAAACTCTGATCCCGGAACGGCAGCAAGCCAGTTGAGTTCGTGAACCGGAATGGATCGCACCGCCAGATCCTCGCGGCGACCCAGCACCACCTGGCGGGAAGCCGGTTCGATGCGAATCACAAACCGCGGTTCTCCAAACGCAATCCCCAAACCTTTACGCTGTCCGACGGTGAAGTGTTCATAGCCGTCGTGGTGACCAAGCACATTGCCGACCATGTCCACAAAATGCCCATCGGTGCCCTCATGCTGCCGATAGCGTTTGAGAAACCCTGCGTAATCCTGATCAGGGACGAAACAAATTTCGTAGCTGTCTTTTTTGGAAGCCACACGGAGCCCCGCTTCGCGTGCCAGTTCGCGAATGGCTGGTTTTTCATACGTGCCGATTGGAAGCAGGATTTTTGGAAGCAGTTCGCGGCGGATCCCAAACAACACGTAGGACTGATCCTTGTTGTCATCGTCCCCGCGATACAGCCCCCAGTCATCGCCGGGGTTTTGCTGAATGCGGGCGTAGTGGCCAGTGGCGATGTAACGGGCTTCGACCTGTTGAGCAAATTCCCAGAGCTTCCCGAATTTCAGCCAGTTGTTGCACTGGACACACGGATTGGGCGTGCGACCAGCCAGATATTCATCCGCAAAATAGTCCTTGATGCGCTTGAACTCATGCTGAAAGTTGAGCGAATGAAAAGGGATGCCGAGCCGATCAGCGACGCGACGCGCATCGCCCGCGTCCTCGGCACTGCAACAGCCCTGCCGGTGGGCGGCAGCTGTCACAACGGGAAGCAGTCCTGTCGAGGGCAGCGCGCACGCGGATTCGCTTTCTCCGGAACGCATAAACAGCCCAATCACCTCGTACCCCTGCTCATGCAGAAGCACGGCCGCGGCTGAACTGTCCACTCCACCACTCATCGCCAGGACAACACGATCACCCATAAAATGCCATCTTCCACACGCACCACACTCATGATGAAGCCAGCCAGTGACGGCCCGGTTCGAGTCTTCCGGGACTGCTGTCTGCACTCCCCGACCACCCCTATTCTCCGGCACGGCGGCCAAAGTGTCCAATCGGAAGGTGGGTTACACAAGGAATTCGTGGAAAACCCTGACCGGATGGAATGGCCATTTTCTATGGACTCTGCTTGCGTGTATTCGAAATGTCCGATAGTGTGGAGGGGCCGGTTAGTTTTCAGTTTTCAGTTTTCAGTGGTCAGTTCGGCGCTGGGTGATGATTGCCTCGCGTTTGGCGGATTTTTACCGGGCGTTTCCGCTCTCCTTCCTTCCTTCCTCATCCTTCCCTCCTCATCCTTCCTCCCGCCTATGACACACCTACAGCCATCTCGGGGTTTTCAGGCTTGCTCGGTGCCGCAGCATGGGGGTCATGCTTTTGGCAATTTTTTTGGCCGTGCTCGTGAGGGTCTGTACTTTGATGGTCGTCGCTCAATGCTCAAGGCGGGCATGGCTGGAATGGCGGGGCTGAGTCTTCCTGGGTTGCTGCAATCGCAGGCGGATGCGGCGGCTTCCGGAAAATCCAGCAGTCGTGGGAAGAGCGTGATTCTGCTGTGGATGGCTGGCGGGCCCAGTCATATTGACACGTGGGACAGCAAACCCCACCGACCATGGATCAACCGTGGGCCCTTTGGAGTCACTCAGACGAAACTTCCCGGCGTCGTGATTTGCGAGCATTTGCCGAAACAGGCGGCGATGCTGGATCGCTTCACCATCATTCGCTCAGTGGACGCACGTCACAGCAACCATGAACCGAACATGGTGTTTCAGACAGCCAATCTGGCTGCTGAACCCCGCGTCAACCCTGAAGCCGTTCGCTATCCCGCTCTCGCCTCTGTGATTGCCCAGCAGCACGGCAGCAATCACCCTGCGATGCCGGCTTATGCCGCCTTTATGAAGTCGCGTTCCCATCTGGCCTTTGCCGGCTATCTTGGCAAACGTTACGACCCGTTCATCTGCGACCGTGCGGCGAAACTTCCCGTGTACACCAATGTGGGCACGGATACCGGACAGACGTCTGGCGGCGACCTGTTTCAGATGCCGCCTGGACTGAATGAAACCAGACTCGATGATCGGCTCACGCTGCTGAAGGAGTTTGATCGCCTCCGTTCCGGACTCGACCAGGACGGATCCATGGATGCACTGAATATCTACCAGCGACAGGCGACAGACATGCTTCTTGGCGAACGCGCCCGGGCGGCTTTTGACCTCAACCGCGAAGATCCTGCAGTCCGCGAACGTTATGGCAAACACCTGTGGTGCCAGCAGGCGCTGATTGCGAGGCGACTGGTGGAGGCAGGAACTGCGTTTGTCACTCTGGATCTCAGCTATCACACGGCATCCGGCACCTGGGATACTCACGGCGATAACATCCCCCCCTACGGTGGCATCAGTCGTGGACTTGGCCCCCTGCTGCCACTTTTCGATCATCTCATCACAACTCTGGTGACCGATCTTGAACAGCGAGGGCTGCTGGACCATGTTCTGGTGATCGCCATGGGAGAATTTGGCCGCACGCCCAGCATGGGCACGCAGGACAGTACCGACGGCCGCAATCACTGGCCCGAAGTCATGTCCATGTGCCTTGCCGGTGGAGGTCTGAAACACGGACAGATCATCGGCGCCACCGAACCTGATGGTGGTTCCATCAGCGAACGCCCGGTCACCCCGGCCGACCTCGCCGCAACGCTCTTCCGCTATTTCGACGTCCCTCTTGATGTTCAGTACACCGACCATCAGGGTCGCCCGCGATTTGTCGTCGATGGTGGCAGTCCAGTTGGCGAGTTGTTCTGAATGCCCGCCGGAAGTGGCGACTCGTCCCCCAGCACCTGCTGACCCGGCAATTCATCATTCCATCCTCAAAGCTGTTGCAGTGCCAATTCATTTCGAACGCCCGATCACCGAGCCACCAGTGGTCAGCTGGAATCCAGTGACCTGGCAACCTGAGGGCACGGCTCTGGGAAGGCTTCGAACCTCAGCTCGGCGATCCTTGATGCGGATCTCCGCCGATTTCCTGCAAATGCTTTCCCGCACTGCCCGCGCGGCCGGTATGACTCTGCCGGAACCTGATCCGGACGGCCTCACAGCAGACTCAACTCCGCTGCTGCTCACCGGACATCAGCCAGTCATCTTCCATCCTGGGCTGGTCTACAAGTACCAGTTGACGGAATCGGTGGCGGCCAGTCGAAGCTGCAGAGCGGTGGCATTGATCATCGACAGTGACGAAGGCGACCCAGGCGGATTCGAAGTGCCTGAATTGGCAGCGGTGAGTTCAGATCAGCCGACGCAGTACTCCCATGTCTCCCCGCTGCGTTGCCGGACAAGCAGCTTTTCAGGCGGAAGTGGCCTCTACATCGCGTGCCGTCTCGCCCCTCGAGATCGGCTGTCCGAGATTACCGTGGCGGTCGAAGCATCCCTGTTATCCGCAGGCTGCCCTGAAGCCGCCACGTCCTTCTCTGCCGCTGCATCAGCGTATGTCCGGCTGCCCGAAGAGTTGCCGATGGTCACTGCGAATACTCTGGTCCGTCGCGCGGCCGGCATCGGCGCTCAAATGGCAGAACTTCCACTGACAACAGTCTGCGGGCTGTCCGAAGTCTCCGTGTTCTTCTCCGAACTGCTTGCGGCTGCAGAAGATTTTCATCGCACTTATAATCGTGTTCTGGATAACTGGCGACAGCAGCAGGGAATCCGCAACGACGCCAACCCTTTTCCCAACCTGCGCTGCACACCGAATGCTCTGGAACTCCCCTTCTGGCTGCTGGACACCAGTCGAGGCACCCGCTCAGTGGCCTGGCTTCACGGAATTCAGCCCGGCAACTCCGGCGGACGTTCCATTGGCAACGAGCACAGCCAAATCACAGAAATGCAGCGGGGATTCGAAGCAGAGACGCTGCTGTCTCTGCGGTTTGCAGGTCAGCTGCTGGTGCCACGCGGAGCCCTGATCACGGCCACACTGCGGCTGCTCTTCAGCGATCTTTTCATCCATGGGCTTGGTGGAGGTCGCTATGATCCCGCAACTGATCAGCTCATTCGCCAATGGTGGCGCGAAACACCTCCTCCATTCGCCGTGGCCAGTGCTTCGATGTGCCTGTTTCCGAACGAGCGGACATCGGTGCGGCAGCTGCAGCAGTTTCGCGATCAGTATCGCGATCTGCAGTTCAACCCGGGACGGTATCTGGACCAGCCGGTGTTCTCACGGCCACAAGCCGCGGAAATCGGCCGACTGCTGGTCGAAAAACAAGCCGCCGTCGAGGAACTTCAACAGCATCGCAGTGCCGGTACATCGGGCCGCGAAACCGGTCGCCGAATCCAGCAGCTGTCCGATACCATCCGCAGCCGCGTCGCTGATATCCTGAGACCGCAGCTGGAGGCCGCAAATGCGATCTCCGAGGAAACCACGCGGATCATCGAATCAAGAACCTGGCCGTGGTTTTATTTTCCGGAACTTCAGCACACGAGCGGGCGTGGGACGTAGCCGGGGGATTGACGGTCACGGGAGTTGCTGGTTCCCAGTGGCAAGTGGCTCAACGCAAGGTCACCAGATGCAGCTCGGCGTTCAGGAGATTCAGGCAGAGACCACTGCGACGGAGACCACCGCCAAGCCCAATAAAAGCTGAAACAGGCATCTGTTGTCGCCGTTGCGGTTCGTTTCAAACCCAATTTCTGTTGCCGCCACCGTTCCAGCTTCACCGTCGTCAGCGAAAGCGGCCAGTACGGTTATCGTTCTTTCTTGAATCTGCTGCATTTTTTATTTTCCTGCATCGCAAAAGCGGGTTTTGCGGATCAGGAATATGGCGGTGTGCAACTCCATATCTTGCAGGAAACCAGCCTCCAGCAATGCGGCCCTGTAAAGCCAGCTCCAGCGGCCTCGCATGATATGCCATGCAAAGACATCCTCAAGCCCCTTCGCCGGGTAAGGCGATTCTCAGACAATGTCCCCGCCGGCCCCCGGTTGGCACGCGAAGTCAACTGCGTGGCAGTGGCCGGCTTCGCCGAGTTTCATTTCGTGCCGCTGGTGAGCCGCGTCGGAGCCATGCACCTTTATGCAAATCGTCACCATCGCCCCGTTATCCCCCGCACGCCATCCGAGCCGCTGGACGGCAGTCTCCAGGGAAAACACCACTGCCCGCTCCCCCCGGGCAAGAATTGGAATTCGCAACCTGCCTCGCTGCGCACCGTGATGCAAAGACAGCAGGAAAAACACTGGCAATTCGCATTAAGGTGCATGGCATCTTTGCGGCTTGTATTACCAGGGCGGTGGCAGGGCCGTTTGCCCGCAGGCTGCCGCCATGCGGCTGAGATTGCGACTACAATTAGCGGTTGGGCGGAAGCCCCCGGCTGTGTTTCGCACCGAAGGTGCCCGCGCTGGCGAGGTCGTTGGCAACGCGTTTGCAGGGGCCGTTTGCCCGCAGGCTGCCGCCATGCGGCTGGAATTGCGACTGTAATTAGCGGTTGGGCGGAAGCCCCCGGCTGTGTTTCGCACCGAAGGTGCCCGCGCTGGCGAGGGCGTTACCAGGGCGGTGGCAGGGCCGTTTGCCCGCAGGCTGCCGCCATGCGGCTGGAATTGCGACTACAATTAGCGGTTGGGCGGAAGCCCCCGGCTGTGTTTCGCACCGAAGGTGCCCGCGCTGGCGAGGGCGTTACCAGGGCGGTGGCAGGGCCGTTTGCCCGCAGGCTGCCGCCATGCGGCTGGGATAACTGGCAAGACGGGGGCATCAAGGTGCATGGCACCTGCGCGGCTTGTACGGTCGTGGCTCGCGTGGGGGGGGGACAAGCAGTCAATGCGGTTCTTTGCGGGGGGGCGGGGGGGGCGGTGCCCACTGTCAGGGACGCACAGGGATTTTCGTTACCAGTTCCACAAGTCGCCGAAGACGATCCATCACCTGCGGGTTGAACGCAGTCCTTGAGACAGCTTTCGAACAGCGGCGACTGAGCCATGTGACGGGGGACAGCAGCAGCGTGGCATCAAGGCAGACCTGAAACAGGCGGCGATCGAGTCCTGTCCAGTGCTCCGGCAGTCGGTGGATGGCCTGCTGCCCGTACCAGCTTGCCAGCAGTCTTGAGTAATCAAAGGCGGGGTGATCGGTCGCTGCGGCGTTCCAGTCGATCACTCCAGTCACATTGTCTCCGGAGAACAGCACATGCGGATACCACAGATCACGCAGCACTGGCTGCAGTATGAAGGAGCGTGGAGCAAGGTCTTCAAGCTGAGCGGCGAGGCCGGTGAGTCGCTGTTTGAGGGCGCGTCCCAGCTGTTCTGCGAGGCAGCGAAAATCACTGTCAGGATCTTCAGCAGCGGTGGCGAGGAGGCGTGCGAGTTCCCCGGACTGCAGTGATTGGACGATTTGTAGCCTGCGCTGCAGTCCGGGAGATGTTCCACTGACGATTCGCAGACCACCATTTCCCGGGACACCGAGGGCACTGGTTTCGTCAAGTGCCCAGCTGCGGGCCGTCTGGTGCAGTTGCTGCAGCATCGCGAAGGCACTCTGAAGCCGTGTGGGCGAGGGTGCTGCGGGCACCGAATGTCCGGGCATCCACGATTCCACCTTCCAGACGCCATCAGGCTGGAGCAGCAGATAATCACCAGCGGCTGCGGCGCGTCGTGCGAATTTCACTTTCCAGACTTCGGGGGCCCAGTCGCAGCCGTGGTCGCGGGCGAAACTCATCCAGCGGCTGATGGCGATGGAGCGTTCAAGCGATTCCTCATCAACCGATTCTGAGCAGCGTACAGCAACCCACTGCTCGGTGGCCGTTCTCACACGCCACACGCGAGCGCCACTGAAGCCTCCGCCAACGGCGTGGGCTTCGAGCAGCGGCAGGTCGAAGGTGTCAAGTACTGAGGCAAGGCGAACTTCGGGCGGGGTCACTGACATGGCAGAACCTCAGGCCAGAATCTCCTGAATCACTCGCCCGTGCACATCGGTGAGTCGTCTGGCGATGCCGTTGTGTCGGAAGGTAAGCCGTTTATGGTCAAGCCCCAGCAGATGCAGGATGGTGGCGTTGAGGTCATGAATGGACAGCACATCTTCAACTGCTCTGAAGCCGAGTTCATCGGTCTTCCCGAAGCTGACTCCGCGACGCACACCAGCGCCTGTCAGAAACGCGGTGAATCCGTTGGGATTGTGGTCGCGTCCGGCTGCACCCTTCTGGAACATTGGCATGCGGCCGAATTCGGTGCACCAGACAACAAGTGTGTCCTGCAGCAGGCCGCGCTGATCGAGATCGCGAATGAGTGCAGCGGTGGGCTGATCAAGAATGCGGCCGTGGATGTCGTACTGTTCGCGGAGCGCCTGGTGACCGTCCCAGTTGAGTCGACCACCACTGGCATAGGCCCCGTTGAACAGCTGAACAAATCGCACGCCCTGTTCGATCAGTCGCCGGGCGAGAATGCAGTTGCGGGCGTAACCGGCGCGAATTGGATCGGACGCATCGTCGGCCCCGTACATGGCCAGCACGTGCTGTGGTTCCGTTGAAAGATCACTGATCAGGGGTACCGAGGTCTGCATTCGCGCGGCAAGCTCATAACTGGCGATGCGAGCGGCCAGGTCGGAATCACCGGGGTTGCGTCGCAGATGGTCGTTGTTCAGGTGCAGCAGCAGTTCGCGAGCGGCCTGGTCGGAGGCGTACGAGATGGTCGCGGGTGGACTCAGATGACGGATTGGCTGATTCGAGTTGAAGGCTGTTCCCTGAAAAACGGCGGGCAGAAAACCGGGGCCCCAGTTGTTGACGCTGGCCTGCGGGATGCCGCGCGGATCGGGAATGGCCACAAAAGCGGGAAGGTTGCGATTGTCGGTGCCCAAAGCATACGACACCCACGCTCCGATGCTGGGAAAACCGTCCTGCACAAAACCGGTGGACAGAAAGTTTTCAGCTGGCCCGTGCGTGTTTGTTTTGCTGGTGAGTGTGTGCACGAAGGCGAACTCATCAACCATTCCTGCAAGATGGGGCAGCATATCCGAGACCCACTTGCCGCATGCACCTCGTTGCCGAAACCGATACTGTGGTCGCGCCAGGTTGCCGGCAGGCCCCTGAAAGGTCACCGCGGGACCCCCAGGCATCGGCTGCCCATCAAGGCGAATCAGTTCCGGCTTGTAGTCCCATGTCTCCAGTTGACTGCAGGCACCTGCGCAGAAGACGACGAGCACATTTTTGGCGGCAGCTGAGTGGTGCCCCTGACGCGGAGCGTGTGGTTGAGCTGCATCGATATTCGGAGTTGACGCGGGCTGGTCTTCTGCAAGAAGTCCCTGCTGATGCAGCAGCTGCAGCAGGGCAATGCTGCCAAGTGCTCCGGCGGTATCCGCGAGGAAGCGGCGACGATCCAGCAGACTGCGGCCGGCGTGAGTCAGCGCGGCGGTGCCGGGAGCGGTTGTGGCGACGCTGGTGTGATGGAATGCTGCTGATTTCATGGAGTCCTCTGCCTAGGGAATCAACAAAAATTCGTTCGAATTCAGCAACACGCGTGAAATTGTGGCGAGACCATATTTTTTGATTGCATCGTCCATGACTGCGTGTTCTTCCGCAGTAGCAGAGCGACCGAAGGCAATCTGGAAGGCCTGATTCAGCTGCTCGACCGGGTCATTCGGACGCTCGGCTTCCACCCGCGATGCAAACTGCGCCGCGCGATCCACCACAAACGGACTATTGAACAGATTGAGCGCCTGAATGGCGGTGGTGGAACGGCTCCGCCGCGGCATGGACTGGCCTGCGTCCGGACAGTCAAAGGCGCCGAACACCGGCACAGCCTCCATGCGAACACGATGCGAATACACCATCCGCCGCATTTCGGCCGCCGTAAATGCCTCAATCGGCGAAAAGCCGCTGAGACCACCCCGTGACCCAAAGAAACTAAACCCCGGTCCCCCTGCCTGCAGATTCAGTTCACCGCTGACCTGCAGCATACAGTCACGAATTGCTTCCGCCTCCATGCGTCGGGCAGAGAACCGCCAGAGCAGCCGATTATCGCGGTCGATCTGCTGCCCAGTGTCATGCCCCACCGCTGACTGCTGCCACGCAGCCGACAGCAGAATCTGACGCTGCAGTGATTTCAGTGACCAGCCACTGCGGATGAATTCCGCGGCGAGCCAGTCGAGCAGTTCCGGGTGGGATGGCAGCGAACCGTTCAGGCCGAAGTCATTGGGGGTATCAACAAGGCCGGCCCCGAAATGCTGCTGCCAGACGCGATTCACGAAGACCCGCGCAGTCAGCGGATTGTCGGGAGAAGCCAGCCATCGAGCCAGTGCAAGGCGACGCGTTTGATCTTCTGTGAGTGTTTGCGGGATAGTGGTGTCGCCGGTCAGACTGGTCGCTGAGGACGCTGCTGCGGCAGCAAACAGGGCCGGCACCTCGGCCCGGGTTTCCTGCAGCCGCTGTTCCGGATCACCGCGTCTCAGTACGAACGTTGGGTGTGGAGGATTAAAGACTCCGGCAAATACCATGCGGGGGGCTTCGAGTGCTGCGAGCCTGTCGCGGAGCTGCTGCAGGTCTGCGGAGAGTTGTGCCACACCGGTCTCTTCAGCCCCCGCAGCTGATCGCTGCAGTGCCAGCAGAGAATCCCATGGTGTGCCGAAGGGGGCGCGGTCGGAATGACTGGCAACGGTATTCCACGTGATACCGTCGCGCGAGACTTGCACGTCGTATCGCACAGGGAGGCGATCCTGAAATCGCCCTTCGCGGTCGCGGCCCCAGACGATGCGATCAAGCACCACCGGGGCAGGCCAGGTAAGCTGCACCCAGCCGCGTCCGAGTTCGTTTGAGATCCAGCTGTGGTCGTTTCCGTAGAGCCCGTCGTTGATATGCTTAAGCTGATGAATGCCCGCTTCGGCGATGTTCCCGGACGAACTGGGGCTGACGCCGGATGTGGCCAGTGCAAGATTCAGGGCGGGCTGGTCCGGGCCAAAGGCTTCCAGTTCATCAAGACAAGGCTGGTACTGATTCTGATTGCTGGTTTCGTGGCAGACGAAGCGGAGATGACGGACTGTGGTGGGGGCGAAGAGTTCTGTGTTTCGGCGGGGGCTGACGGGATCACGGAGCTGTGGAAGGGCAGCCTGGAGACGAGGCGCTGTCTCGGACGGTTTGTCGGGGCGGGCGTCTGCTTCCTGTGTCGGCACTTCCTGAAGCACAATCACATCCGCGGTGATGCCGGTACCCGTGTTTCCACCGCGAAGAAACAATCGGGACTGAGCATTCAGTGAGACGGTGCCGGCGGGCAGCAGCCCGGACCACAGCGGGGTCTGTTCCGTCTGGCCGTTGCTGACTCCCGCCTGATAATACTGGTCGATACTGGCCAGTTCGGTTTGATCGTCACGGGTTTCTGAGCTGCCGTCGGCGTCGAGCAAAACTCGGGCGTCTCGGGTGTGAACGCCGCTGCCGTGAGCTCCCCAGGACAGCCAGAGCTGGAATCGGCCATCGACACCGGGTGTCCATGCAACCACGTCCTGGCCGGGCACGTTGTTCCACCACGTGTATCGACCGCGGCTGAGATTACCTGGCTGAGTGCTGGAACCAGGGTCATCACGGTAACCGCGCTGAGTTCCGGCAGGGTTGCCGCCGGGACCATTCGGGGGCTGCAGGAACTGGACGCGGGGATCGGAGTCTTCATCAATGATGAATGTGCGGCGGGTGAGTGCCAGCGGTTCGAAGCGACGGAGCTGTGACTCCAGCTGACCTATGCGAGGCCGAAGTTCCGCGGCCTGTCGCTGAAGTTCACTCCCGCGACCATCACGCAGTGGCCGCTCACCGTATTCAACTCCGGCGAAGAATGCCTGCAGGTTATAGTAGTCCTGCTGTGAGACCGGATCAAACTTATGATCGTGGCAGCGGGCACAGGCAATGGTCATGCCGAGCAGTGTGCCGGATGTGCCGCTGATGATTTCGTCAAGCGCATCCTGGCGGGCCAGGCGTTTTGACTCGTCATCCGCCCCGATCTGGCCCGGCAGCAACACGGCGGAAGCCACGAGGAAGCCAGTGGCAGCATCTTCCTGAAAGATATCGCCGGCGAGCTGTTCAAGGATGAAGCGATTGTACGGCCGATCCTCGTTGAATGCCCGAATGACGTAGTCCCGGTACGGCCACGCATTGTCACGGGGCGTGTTCACTTCGAAGCCGTGAGTGTCTGCGTAGCGAATGACGTCCAGCCAGTGCTGAGCCCAGCGTTCGCCGTAGTGGGGGCTGCTGAGAAGTTCGTCGATGAGTTCCGGCCAGGCTGTTGGGGAGCGATCGGAGACAAAGCGTTCGACGCGGTCAGGTGCGGGGAGCAGTCCGGTGAGGATCAGCGAGGCTCTGCGAATCAGTATGCGACGGTCGGCAGGCGGATTCATGGCGAGACCGGACTGTTGCAGCGAGTGTGCGATGAAGTGGTCGATGGGAGTTGCTTCGGCAGGCAGTCCGACGGCCGTCGGGGGCGAGTGTTCGCGGGGGGGCTGGAAAGCCCAGTGCTCAAGTCGGCGGTCCTTCGCGGCCTCGCGGTCGTAGTCAGATTCAGGCCACATGGCGCCGGCGGCGATCCAGCGTTCGAGCTGTTCGATGTCGGCCGCCGACATTCGGGGACCTTCGGGGGGCATTTGTGTGTCAGGATCGGTGGATCTGAGTCTTCGCAGGAGTTCGCTGGAGGTGGGATCCGCAGCGACCACGACCGGTCCACTGTCGCCGCCCTTGAAAAAAGTGTGCCTTGCATCCAGCCTGAGCCCGCCCTTCTGCACGCTGGCCCCGTGACAGCCGCTGCAGTGCCGCAGAAGCAGCGGGCGAATGTCCCGCTCAAGATCCGGTTCGTCCGCGACAACCGACGATGTCACTGCAGACAACAGCAATGCCAGCCAATGCAGGCGGAAAAACGAGAGCGTCAGAAAGGGTGTATGGCACAGCACTGGCATGGCCTTCACGGAGACAAAAGTTCCGGAGTGACGATGAACGTGCAGGAGTGTACACGCGGCAGGCTGCGAAGTCAGCAGGGATTGCTGTATTGGCAGGCGTCAGCAGGGATTGAAAAACCGCGATTCGGCAGGAAAAAACCGAATCAGGTAGGCCTGACACAGGGATTTGGATGCGTAACAGTGCATGTTGTGTGAGTTGCTGCAGGACTGCCGGCCGTCGACGCCAACGCGTGCGCAACCGCTGCTGTGGCGGAGATAGCTGGGGATGGAATTTGCCTTGCGTGCCATGGCGGATGCCTCTCATTCATTTCGTGGAAAAAGTTCCACGATTGAAATCAGGAATTTGCCTGCACTGGCGAACGTCACCAGGTATCGAAAACAACGATTTAGCGAATAAAACACCGCATCAGGAAGGCCTGATGCGGTTGAGTGGAGGATAACGGAGTTGAACCGATGACCTCTTGCATGCCATGCAAGCGCTCTCCCAACTGAGCTAATCCCCCGGGGAGGAGCAACGAGTCCGAGTGAAGGATCGGTGTCTGTCTGAAGTTTATCCAGTAACGGAGCTCAAGTCAAGTTCGCCGGCGGTGGGAGAGGTCGCTGAGAATGATCTGTCGGAAAATTTCATCAACTGCCGAAATTTCAAGGGATTTCAGCAGGGCGGTGGAGTTTCGTTCATGAGCTGCTCATGCAATAATCTCGCCTTGCTGTTGCCGTCCACTTCCTGATCCAGTCTCTCCAATTCCATCACGGAGCCTTCCCATGACGACCACTCCCACCGGTTCTTCCCGCCGTGGTTTCCTCAGCACATCCACTGCGGGGGTCGCGACTGCCGGTATTCTCTCTGCGGCGGCACCGCGACTGCACGCTGCCGAGGACAACACCATCCAGATTGCACTCGTGGGCTGCGGTGGACGCGGTACCGGTGCGGTGGCCAATGCCTTCGCAGTCGATAACGGACCGCTCAAACTGGTCGCAATGGCCGACGTTTTTCAGAAAAATCTTGATGGCAGCTACGGACGACTCAACGCCGACCACGGCCAGTCCGGAAAGATGGACGTGCCACCGGAACGTCGCTTTGTCGGCTTCGATGCCTACAAGCAGGCGATGGACTGTCTCAAGCCGGGTGACGTGGTCATTCTCACGACACCTCCCGCCTTTCGCTGGGTCATGTACACCTACGCCATCGAAAAGGGGCTCAACGTGTTCATGGAAAAACCCGTCACCATCGACGGCCCCACAACTCGCCGAATGCTGGCACTGAACGAAAAAGCCATCGCCAAAAACCTCAAAGTCGCCGTGGGTCTGATGTGCCGCCACTGCGAAGCCCGCCGCGAGCTCCACGACCGCATTCAGAACGGCGAAATCGGTGATGTGACCGCTCTTCGCGCCTACCGACAGGCCGGTCCCACCGGGACAGCTGCCACCCCACCTAAACCCGAGGGCGTCAGTGAACTGCTCTGGCAAATCAGCAAGTTTCACGCTTTTCTGTGGCTCAGCGGTGGTGCCGTCAGCGACTTCCTGATCCACAACATCGACGAGAGCTGCTGGATGAAAAATGCCTGGCCCGTTCGCTGCATTGCCAGTGGCGGCAGGCACTATCGCGGTGAGAACGTCGATCAGAACTTCGACAACTACTCGATGGAATACACCTTCGAGGATGGCACCAAGCTGTTTATGTACGGCCGCACGATGCCCGGCTGCTACCAGGACTTCTCCAGCTACGCCCATGGCACAAAAGGGCTGGCCGTCATTTCCAACGGCGGTCACTGGCCATCGCGCGCCCGCATCTACAAGGGTCATGCCATGGACGAAAAGAACATCGTCTGGGAGTTCGGTGCTGAGAAGAACAACCCCTACGTCGATGAATGGAAACATCTCATCGCTGCCATTCGCACCAACGAGTCCTACAACGAAGTCGAACGTGGCTGCATGGCCAGCCTTGTGACCTCTATGGGCCGCATGGCTGCTCACACCGGCCAGGAAATCACGCTCGACCAGATGCTCAACTGCGAACATGAGTTCGCACCCGACATCGAAAAACTGACGCTGGAATCCGAATCGCCGGTCAAGGCTGACGAAAAAGGCCGTTACCCAATCCCACTCCCGGGCCTCGAAAAATCCCGCGAGTACGTTGGCTAAGCGAGTACCTGCCACAGCTGGAGGGTGACCGTCTGCAGACAGACAAGACTGCAGACGGGCCACCCGGCTCACTCAGCGCCGCGGCTGATCGCGTTAGAAAAACACGCATGGTTGCAGTCCGGCGGAACCGAAAAGCCGCGTAGAGGTGCATGGCACCTTGATACAAAAACAGTTTCAGGAATTGAACTTACATCGAAAACTGACTGTCACAGGGCGAAAGCGGCCTTGCGCGTTTTGGTGGTGGTTCCACTCCCTGACGGTCGCGGCTCGGTTGGGGTTCGGGGGCGTCGAGGTGCATGGCACCTCGATGCGCCTTGACGCCACTCCCGGGCCTCGAAAAATCCCGCGAGTACGTTGGCTAAGCGAGTACCTGCCACCCGGCTCACTCAGCGCCGCGGCTGATCGCGTGAGAAAAACACGCATGGTTACAGTCCGGCGGAACCGAAAAGCCGCGTAGAGGTGCATGGCACCTTGACACAAAAACAGTTTCAGGAATTGAACTTACATCGAAAACTGACTGTCACAGGGCGAAAGCGGCCTTGCGCCTTTTGGTGGTGGTTCCACTCCCTGACGGTCGCGGCTCGGTTGGGTTTTAAGGGCGTCGAGGTGCATGGCACCTTGATACGCCTTTTTTGGTGGTGGTTCCACTCCCTGACGGTCGCGGCTCGGTTGGGGTTCGGGGGCGTCGAGGTGCATGGCACCTTGATGCGAAAACCGCTTGGCACCGCGGCTGATCGCGGCAGAAAAAAACACGCAGGTTGCAGTGCGGTGGAACCTGAAAGTTGCCTGAGGATTACGGGAGCGGTTCTGCGTGGTACACGTGGTGAGGGCGACCGAAGTCATCCTCCCACGCCACGGTTCTGGGGAGTCCGAGGCAATGGTAGATGGTGGCCGCGAGATTTTCCGGACGCTGTGGATCGACGGCGGGGTAGGCACCGATCGCATCGGATTCGCCGATGATTCTGCCGCCCTGAAGTCCGCCGCCGGCGAGAAAGACTGACTGGACGGCGCCCCAGTGATCGCGGCCTGGCTGTTTGTAATGGCTGGGAAGCAGGCTGATTTTCGGAGTACGGCCGAATTCGCCTGCCATGACGATGAGTGTCTGGCTGAGCAGTCCGGATTCGACAAGGTCATCCAGCAGAGCACTCAGGGCGCGGTCTGTGGGCGGGAAGAGGTTGTCTTTGAGGTGTGGGAAGGCGTTTCCGTGAGTATCCCAGGTTTCGTCGTTTCCGAGGTTAACCTGCACGAGATTGACGCCAGACTCGACCAGCTGACGTGCCATCAGGAGTGACCAGCCGAAGGCATTGCGGCCGTAGCGATCCTGGATGGCGTCGGGAGCGCGCGTGACATCGAGGGCCTGGCGGACTTTGGGATCTGTCAGCAGCGACACGGCGCCCTGGCGGTAGCGATCGAAATTCTGAGCTGTGGCGGCAGCATCGAGTGTGCGGCACTGGTCTTCAAGGCTGGAGAGCAGTGAGACGCGGCGATGGAGTTGGGGGTGAGTCAGATCATGGGCGAGGCTGAGGCTGGGGGCTTCGAAGAGCCGTCGATCGGCATTGCCGCGGTCCTGATGATCGAATTGGTGACTGGGGTAGGCGCCGTAGGAGGTGGAGTGGAAGGGGGAGGCTTCGATGAACCAGGGATTACGGCGGTTCCCCATGATTCCGGAGAACTGGCCGGGAATGATCCGTCCGGAGTAGTGTACGAGTTGTTCTGGGAGCACGGCGGCGGTGGGCAGATTGTTTCGGGGTTCGGTGAGTGCTCCGGCGACGGCTGCGATGCAGGGCCAGTCCTGTGATCGAGGCACGCTGGGGTTGAAGCCGGGCGGCAGATCCGAACGCCCGGTGAGCATGATATGATGACCGGCGGAGTGATCGTTGGTGGTGTGGCCGAGCGACCGGCAGACGGACCAGTGGTTGCTGCGCAGAGCCAGTCCTGGGAGGTGTTCACAGATTTGCAATCCGCTGACTGCAGTGGAAATCGGGCGGAATTCGCCGCGAATTTCTGCTGGAGCGGCGGGTTTGGGATCGAAGCTGTCGTGCTGGCCAAGTCCCCCGGACAGGAAGATGTAGATGCAGGCTTTGAAGGATGGCGTGGGTCCGGCTGCCGCCGCCATGGACTGCAGGCCAGTGAGATGGTTCATTCCCAGGCCCAGAATTCCGATGCTGCCGGCCTGTACGGCCGTGCGGCGAGCGATTCCCGGATGACGCAGCGGCAACGGGCCTTGGGACATAGGCACCTCGGGCAGGGAGAGACGGTTGGGCGGGAATTGGCGGGCAGGGGGACGGAGCGACTGGCAGATGATACTGGCCACTCACCTTATCGGGCAACTGAAAAGCGGGCTGGAGCGGGAAGTTGGGCTCATGCAGACAGAATTTCGGCGATTTTTCCTCTTCTGCCTCTTTTCCATCGGTTTGATTTCACCCGTTTGCCGGGCGTTGCGTAACATAAGGCGGACTTCTCCACGGCAGCGGGTTGACAGGGCCAAAGGCAATGACGCAGCAGTTTTCCACTGATACCACTCCTTCCACACCGGGACTCACCAAACAGGAGCTCCCGTTGCCGACTCCTGCTGAAGCCGGTCACGCGATACGCCGTGCGTGGTCGGATTCCGACGCTGAAGGCGAATTTGATTACGTGCCCTTCTCTCCGTGGGCCCCGGTCGCCCTCGTGCTCGGACTGCTGTCGCTCACCGGGTTCATGGGCTTTTTTGGGCTTTACGTAGCCGGTTTCAGCATTTTTGTGGGATTTGCTGCTTTTGCAAAGATCCGAGGCGGTGCCGGCACAGTTAAGGGGAAGGGCATGGCCGTTGCTGGTCTGCTGCTGTCCGCCGTCAGTCTCGGTGGCGGCAGCGTGAAAATGGCTCACGCCTACACCACCGAAGTGCCTGAAGGTTTCCGCCGGGTCCATTTCCCCCGTGAAATCGCTGATCATCAGTTTGTCTACATCAACGGTCGTCGCAAGATTTCACCCGCGGTGACCGAATTGGTCGGCAAACCGGTGTATCTCAAAGGCTTCATGTGGGCCACCCAGGCTACCGATGGCATTCCCCGCTTTATTCTGCTCAAAGATAACGGCGAATGCTGCTTTGGTGGTAAACCCAAATCTCACGACTTTATCACTGTCACCCTCAAATCCTATCCCGACGGCGCTCGCCCACCGCTCGCCAGTCGTGCTCCGGGTATGTCCGATGTGATACTCACACCGGAACAGCAAAAAGCCCTGGGCGCGACCCACGCAAACCAGCTCACCACCGAGGCTTTTATCGGCATGGTCGCGGTTGCCGGCATCCTGCAGGCCAATCCCCAGGCAGGCGAAGGCGGCTCACCGGAAGACTATGATTTCGCCCCCGTGTACACCATGGACGCCGACCTTGTTGAAGAGGTCTGGACTCCGTTTTAATCCTTCTGCCTTGCGAAGGGAATTCGCCTCGTGAGTACTGCTGCCCCAGAACCGCGTGCCACGTCCAGCCACCATCGAATCTTCATCGGGCTTGCCGTCGGCATCGTTCTCGGGCTTATCGTGCACACTCTGAAAGGTCCTCCGGGGCAGGAAACGACCATCTTTAACGTCACCACCGGACTTGCAGGAACCATCGGCAGGCTGTTTTTACGTCTGATGCAGATGGTGGTGCTGCCCCTTGTGGTCTCGGCACTCTACCTGGCTGTCGTCGATGTCGGTGACCTCCGACGGCTGGGTCGCATCGGACTCACCACGCTGTTTTTCACGGCAGTGCTGTCAATTTCCGCGGTGCTCATCGGTGTCGGTCTTGTCAATCTCACACAACCCGGTAAATCGCTCTCTAAACAAGCCCGGGAAAGACTCATAGCGGACTTTGCTGACAAAGCAAAGGACAATCAGGACAAGGCAGAGGCCGCGAGGCCGTTTGGAAAAATCCTTGTCGATCTCCTTCCCGAAAACCCAGTTCAGGAAATGACCGGAGCACTTGATGGGTCTTCGCCTGGCAATGGCATGCTGGCCGTCATGACGTTCGCGCTCCTCTGTGGCATCGCTGCCACTTTCAACAAGTCCGAAACCGCCACGCTCACCGCTGTGTTTCGGGGACTCTATGAAATCGCCATGACGATCATTGGCTGGTCACTTGCGGTTGCCCCTTTCGGTGCCGGTTGTCTTGTCTTTGGCGCCACTGCTCAGCTCGGATTCGAGATTCTCAGAGCGCTCGCCGTATTCATGCTGGTTGTCATCGGCGGACTGCTCATCCAGCTGCTGTTCGTTTACAGCACGATCCTGAAACTCTTCGGCCGCATTTCGCCGCTTGAGTTTTTCCGATTGATTCAGGAGGCGATGATCGTCGCGTTCTCCACATCGTCCTCCAGTGCCACGCTGTCAACTTCCATTAAAGTTGCCCAGGAAAGGCTTCGCCTGGCTCCCGCAACCTCCAACTTCGTGCTCACCGTCGGGGCCACGGGTAATCAAAATGGCACCGCACTGTTTGAAGGAGTGGTGGTACTGTTCCTGGCCCAGGCGTTTAATGTGAATCTGAGCTTTAGTCAGCAGTTCGTTGTCGTCCTGATGTCCGTGCTGGCCGGTGTCGGAACCGCTGGCGTGCCCGGCGGTTCCATCCCGCTGATCATCGTTGTCCTGAAGTCAGTCAATGTTCCTGCAGAAGGCATCGCACTCGTCCTCGGCGTCGATCGAGTACTCGATATGTCACGCACCCTGGTCAACGTCGTCGGCGACCTCGTGGTGGCGAAATGTGTCGATGTCTCGAATCAACGGAAATAGACAGCTCGCGGTCTGTGCCCCCGGCGGCAGTGGCTCTCTTCAGCTCGGTTTTGTGCTGATGGGATTGGCATTCACTGCATAGCCTGAACCTCGATTAGCGCCGGACCAGCACACCAAAACAGAAACGAGGAAAGTTCGGAGAAAAGTTCGGAGAAAAGTTCGGAGAAAAGTTCGGAGAAAAGTTCGGAGAAAAGTTCGGAGAAAAGTTCGGAGAAAAGTTCGGAGAAAAGTTCG
>Ga0172372_10000413_pt1 | contig 65325 bp, 73 predicted proteins | sample LakKiv5m_2_FD_114544 | JGI IMG/M metagenome (GOLD analysis project Ga0172372, IMG submission 114544) | Freshwater microbial communities from Kabuno Bay, South-Kivu, Congo - kab_092012_9.5m | ecosystem: Environmental > Aquatic > Freshwater > Lake | place: Democratic Republic of the Congo...
CCTGTTCGCCCACCTGTCGGTGAGGCGCAATCTCGAATTCGGCATGTGCCGCGTGGCGGCAGCGCAGCGCCGTGTAGCGCTGGAACAAGCAGTGGAACTGCTGGGCATCGATCACCTGCTCGAGCGCATGCCGGAACGGCTTTCCGGTGGCGAGCGCCAGCGTGTCGGCATCGCCCGCGCGCTGCTGACCAGCCCGCACCTGCTGCTGATGGACGAACCGCTGGCTGCGCTCGACCTCAAGCGCAAGAGCGAGATCCTGCCTTATCTGGAACGCCTGCACGACGAGCTGGATATCCCCGTGCTCTACGTCAGCCACTCGCCGGACGAAGTGGCGCGATTGGCCGACCACGTGGTGCTGCTGGAGCAGGGCCGGGCCATCGCCCAGGGCGAACTGCGCGAGACCCTGGCGCGGCTGGACCTGCCCACTGCCTTCAGCGAGGACGCCGGCGTGGTGGTCGAGGCCGAAGTCGCCGGGCACGACGCCCACTACCATCTGACCCGACTGACTTTCCCCGGTGGCGAAGTGCTGGTTTCGCAGCGCCCGGAAGCACCGGGGCAGCGCCTGCGCTTTCGCGTGCATGCGCGGGACGTAAGCCTGGCCTTGCAGCGCGCCGAAGGCAGCAGCATCACCAACCTGCTGCCGGCGTGCGTCGCAGCCGTGGTAGCGGCCGATACTCCCGCGCACGTGCTGGTGCGCCTGGATGCCGGAGGCACGCCGCTGCTGGCGCGGATCACCCGGCGGTCGGCGGATCAGCTAGCGGTCACCCCCGGTCAGCAGTTGTGGGCACAGATCAAGACCGTCGCCTTGCTGGGTTGAACGTCGCGGCCGCTCAGGCCGCATCGGGCAGCCTGGCGATGACCTTGATCTCGAATTGAAAGCCGTAGAGCCAGGTCACGCCCACGGCCGTAACCGTCGGATGCGGTGCCTGCCCCCAGTACTCGGACACCACCAGGTTCCAGACCCGCTCGAAGATCGCCTGCGGATCGACCATGAACACCGTGACGTCGATGACATCCTCAAAGGTGCAGCCTGCAGCCTCGAGAATCGCATTCAGGTTGTCGAAGGCGCGCCGGACCTGTGCCTCCAGTTCAGGCTCTGGCGAGCCATCCTCGCGGCTGCCGACCTGCCCGGAGACGAACAGCAGGCCATTGGCGCGGATGGCCGGTGAATAGCGGTTGTGCTCGTAGAGCGCCTGGCGTCCCGGCGGAAAAACAACGTCACGCTGTGTCATGTGCAAACCTCCAGCAAGGGTCGAGCGACCCGTTCAAGTGAGAATTCACTGTAGAACTCGACGAACACTGGATAAACGCGCGAGTGCGCTCAACACTGTTTGCTCAAACCAAACAATCCGGAGTGACGATGGACCGTTTCGATGCGATGCAGGCCTTCGTTCGCGTAGTGGAAACCGGCAGCTTCACCAAGGCTGCAGAAACGTTGCGCATCAGCAAAACCAGCGTGACCCAGCAGGTCCAGCAACTGGAGGCTCGGCTTCGTGTCCGCCTGCTCAACCGCACCACGCGCAGGGTCAACGTCACCGCCGATGGCGCCGCCTTTTACGAACGGGCGCTGCGCCTGCTGGCGGACCTGGACGACGCCGAGACCAGCCTGTCCGCCGCTGCGGCGTTGCCGAGGGGACGCCTGCGCGTCGACGTGCCCAGCCCGTTGGCACGCATGATCCTGATACCGGCGTTACCGGCGTTTCATGCCCGGTACCCGGACATCCAGTTGGACATGGGCGTCAGCGATCGGCGGGTGGACCTGATCGGCGAGAACGTAGACTGCGTCGTGCGCGGCGGCGAACTCACCGACCAGTCGTTGATCGCCCGCCGCGTCGGCGACCTAAGCCTGGGCGTGTACGCGGCGCCGAGTTACCTGGCGCGTGCCGGGGTACCGGGCCACCCAAGCGAACTGGAAAACAGCCAGCACCGCGTGGTCGGCTTTCTCTGGGGACGCACCGGCAAGCCCACGCCGTACGTCATGCAGCGGCAGCACGAGCGCATCCGGGTACATGGCCGCTACGTGCTCGCGGTGGACGATGGCAACGCCTGCCTGGCCGCGGGGCTGGCCGGGTTGGGCGTGCTCTGGTTGCCGCATTACATGGCGAAGACGCATCTGGCCAATGGCGAGCTGGTGCCGTTGCTGCAGGACTGGCAACTCGATGCGATGCCGCTGTACCTGGCGTTTCCGCCGAATCGCCATGTCAGCGCCAAGCTGCGGGTGTTCATCGACTGGGTCGTCGAGCTGATGGCCCAGCATGCTCCCGTGCTCGACCGTCGCCCGACGGTCGAGGGCTAAAGCTGCAACGCCAACCCGACCAGCACGGCGCATTCCACCAGCTCCAGCAGCGCACCGGCGGTATCGCCCGTGGTGCCACCGAGGCGGCGGAGCATGGCGCGACGCGCCAGCAGGAAGGTCACGCCGGCCAGCGTCAGGGCCAGCAAGCCGGTGGCGCCGAGCAGCACGCAACCCATAACGACCAGTGCCAGCACGATCAAGGCACTGCTGCGCGGCAGATTCGCCGCTAGCGCCTGGCCGAGGCCATTCGGGCGCACATAAGGGGTGCAGAGAAACAGCGCCAGCAGCGCCGCGCGCCCGAGCAGGGGCGCCAGGACCAGCGCGGCGGACTGCTGCGCCTGCAGCACCACCAGCAGGGCGCTGAACTTGAGCAACAGCAGCAGCACCAGCACCACCACGGCCACCGGGCCGCTGCGCGGGTCCTTCATGATCTCCAGAGTACGCGCCGGGTCGCCGAAACCGCCGAGCCAGGCATCCGCACTGTCAGCCAGACCATCGAGGTGCAGTGCGCCGGTCAATGCGACCCACAGCGCCAGCAGCAATGCCGCCTGCAGCAGTGGCGATGCACCTTCCAGCAGCAGCGCCGCCAGCCAGAGCAGCGCGCCAAGAAACAGGCCCACCGCGGGATAATGCAGCAACGAACGGCCCTGTTGCCGCGGCGTAGGCATGGCAGGCAGCCGGATTGGCAGGCTGGTGAGAAATTGCAGGGCGATCAACAGCGGCAGCATCGGCATACCCTATTCGTCCAGGGCTGCGGGTTCGCCCGCCGGACAAGGACTGAGCGGCAGCAATTCGCCGTGGGCCACGTTCACTTCCAGCAGCCGCTCCCGCGGCCATCCCCGACCGTGCGCCAGCAGCAGCCGCATCACACCGGCGTGACCGATGACCAGCACGCGTCGGCCGGCAAAATGCAGGCGCACACGCTCGATGGCCGCCAGCACGCGCGCCTCGAACCGCAGCAGCGGCTCGCCACCAGGCGGCGTGAAACCGTAGGGATCGGCCCAGAAGCGTCCCAGCGCCTCGGCATCCGTGCTCATCAGCTCGGCGGCGCTGCGCCCTTCCCAGGCACCGAAATGCAGCTCGCGCAACTCAGGCTCGATGCGGAGCGGCAGCCTACGTTCGGCGGCGAGCTCGCGGGCGAAAGCTGCGCAGCGTTGCAGCGGCGAGCTCACCAGCACGTCCCAGGGGCCGGCAAGCGCCACCGCATCGCGCATCTGTTGCCAGCCGTGAGCGGTCAGGGCGTCGTCAAGGCTGCCGCGAAAGCCGCCGCCCCGCTCGGTCTCGCCATGGCGTAGCAGGTCGATGCGTGTGCTCATGCCGGCCGGTCCGCCACCGCCGCCTCGGCGAAGGTGGCCATCTCGTTGTGCAATGCGCACGCCTGCTGGAGCAGCGGTAACGCCAGCGCCGCACCGCTGCCCTCCCCCAGATGCAGGCCCAGATCGAGTAGCGGCGCCGCTTCGAGCGCCTCCAGCACAGCCAGGTGCCCCGGTTCGGCGGAGCGATGGGCGAACAGCAGCCAGGCCCGACACGCCGGGTTCAGGCGCACCGCGCAAAGCGCCGCGGCGCTGCAGATGAAGCCGTCCACCAGCGCCGGGATACCCTGCTGAGCACAGGCGAGATAGGCGCCGGTCAACGCCGCCACTTCGAAGCCGCCAAGCCGGCGCAGGGCTTCCAGCGGCACGCCGCAATGCCCGGCATGCAGCCGCACGGCGCTCTGGATGACCTGTTTCTTGTGTCGAACGCCGGGTACATCCAAGCCCGTCCCCGGCCCGACCAGGGTCAGCGGTGAGCGCGGCAACAGCACCGCGGCCAGGGCACTGGCGCTGCTGGTGTTGCCGATCCCCATCTCGCCGCCGATGAACAGCTGCACGCCATTCGCCGCTGCGCGCTGGACGCTGCTCCGCCCCGCCGCCAGCGCCTGATCCAGCTGCACCTCGCTCATGGCCGGCTCGCGGGTGAAGTTAGCCGTGCCCGGCCCCAATCGCAGATGAGTGACACCGGTCAGTTCCAGCGGCTCCACGGTGCCGAGGTCTATCACCTCCAGCACTGCGCCGAGCCGGCGCGCCAGCACGGAGAGTGCCGCGCCACCGGCGACGAAGTTGTGCAACATCTGCCCGGTGACCGCCTGCGGATAGGCGGAAACGCCCTCCGCGACCACGCCGTGGTCACCGGCGAAGACGCACAGGTGCACCCGCTCGACGGCGGGCCGGTCGCATGCCTGCAGCGCCGCCAGGTTCACCACCAGCGCCTCGAGCTGGCCCAGCGCGCCGCGCGGTTTGGTCAGCTGATCCTGGCGCGCCATGGCACGGATACGCGCGGCTTCGTCCGGCTGCCGGCAGGGTTCGTTCCACCACTCTTGCATCACTGTGCTCCCTTCAGGGTCATGGGCAGCCCGGCGACCATGAAGGTCACCCGCTGCGCCCGATCCGCCACCGCCTGATGCAGCCAGCCGGCCTCGTCCACATAGCGGCGGGTCAGCTCGCCCAGCGGCACCACGCCGAGGCCCGTCTCGTTGCTGACCAGGATGATCCGCCCCGGTAGCTCAGGCAGACACTCGAGCAGCGCATCACGCGCCTCCGCGAGGCGGGCCGCGTCCTCCAGCATCAGCAGGTTGGTCAGCCAGAGAGTCAGGCAGTCGACCAGCAGGCAGCGCTGCGCGGCAGCCTGCTCGCACAGTACCCGTGCGAGTTGCAGGGGTTCCTCCACCAGCGACCAGTGCACCGGGCGCCGTTGCCGATGATGGGCGATGCGTGCGCTCATCTCCCCATCCAGCGCCTGGCTGGTGGCGATATAGGTGACCGCCAGGCCGCTCTCGGCAGCCAGACGTTCGGCAAAGCGGCTTTTGCCCGAGCGGGCACCACCCAGGATCAGTTCCAGCATCGTCAGCCTCCCAGCCCGCAGAGTCGGCGCAGCTTCGCGGTGTCCAGATGCGTCTCGACCAGATCGGCCAGCCGCTCGATGTCGCGCTCACGCAGCGCGTGGTAGTCGACCTGCTGCACTGCTTCGAGCCCAGCCCAGCGCAACAGCGCCGCGCAGGCATCGGGACTTTCGAACAGGCCGTGCAGGTAGGTGCCGAGGATCTGCCCATCGGCGCTGATGGCGCCATCGCCGCGCCCGTCATCCAGCTGCACCGCGGGCCGGGCGAGGGCCGACCCGGTGCTGACGCCGGCATGGATCTCGTAGCCGGTGACTGGCACAGCTTCCGGCAGCAGCCGGCCCTGCACGTTGCGCAGCTGCTTGTCGGCTTCGAGCACGGTGGCGAAGTCCAGCAGCCCAAGCCCAGCACTTTCTCCCGCTGCGCCTTCAAGCCCGAGCGGATCGGCAATGCGCGTGCCGAGCATCTGCAGGCCACCGCAGATGCCAAGCAGCTTGCCGCCGTAGCGCAGGTGCTTCTGGATCGCCGCCTCCCAGCCGTTGGCACGCAGCCAGGCGAGGTCGGCACGCACGCTTTTCGAACCGGGCAGGATGATCAGGTCCGCGGAGGGAACGGGCTGGCCGGGTCCGGCGAATTGCAGATCGACCTGCGGATGCAGGCGCAGCGGATCGAAGTCGGTATGGTTGCTGATCCGCGGCAACACCGGCACCACCACCTTCAGGACCTCGGCGGACTTGCCGGCCTGGCGCACATCGATGGCATCTTCGGCCTCCAGGTGCAGATCCATCAGGTACGGCAGCACGCCCAGTACCGGCTTGCCGGTGCGCTGCTCCAGCCAGTCCAGCCCCGGTTGCAGCAGCGCGATATCGCCGCGAAAACGGTTGATGACGAAGCCCTGCACGCGCGCCTGCTCGCTTTCCGAGAGCAACGCCAGGGTCCCGACCAGATGTGCGAACACCCCACCCTTATCGATATCAGCGATCAGGATCACCGGGCAGTCCACCGTCTCGGCGAAGCCCATGTTGGCGATATCACCGGCGCGCAGATTGATCTCCGCAGGCGAGCCTGCGCCCTCGACCATCACCACGCGATACGCAGCGGACAGCCGCCGGTGCGAGTCGAGCACGGCCTGCAACGCGACGCGTTTGTAGTCGTGGTAGGCAGCGGCATCCATGCTGGTCACCGCGCGGCCATGGACGATCACCTGAGCCCCGATGTCGCTGTTGGGCTTCAGGAGCACCGGGTTCATGTCGGTGTGCGGCGCAAGGTTGGCGGCCTGCGCCTGTACCGCCTGGGCGCGGCCGATTTCGCCGCCGTCGGCGGTCACCGCGCTGTTGAGCGCCATGTTCTGCGGCTTGAACGGCACCACCGCGACACCCTGGCGCGCCAGCCAGCGGCACAACGCGGTCACCAGCGTGCTCTTGCCGGCGTCGGACGTGGTGCCCTGCACCATCAGCGTGGTCATGGATGTTGCTCCCGATAGGCCTGCAGAGCGTGGTCCAGACGTTGCCAACCGGCGTCGGTCGGCAGCCCGAAACGCAGGCTGGATGGCTGCGCGAACAGCCGAGTGAGGATGCCGCGGCGAGCGAGAAATTCGTGCAACTGCGCGGCTTCGGCAGCGACCCACCACTGAAACAGGGCGCAGCCTCCCAGTGGAGTCAGCGCATGTCGCCGCAGCAGCTCGGCCAGGCGCTGGCCATCGCCGTGCAGGCGCTCACGCTGCCGTTGCTGCCCGGTCTGGTCGGCCAGCAGCTGGCGGCCGAGCTGACGCGTCGGGCCGTTCACCGTCCAGGGGCCAAGCAGTTCGGCGAGCGCACGCAGGACACCGGCATGGGCCAGCACGAAGCCCAATCGCGCACCCGCCAGGCCGAAGAACTTGCCGAACGAGCGCAGCACCACCAGCCCCGGCAGATGGCTGTGCGCGGCCAGGCCGTGCTCGGGCGTGCAGTCCATGAACGCTTCGTCCACCACCAGCCAGCCCCCGTAGGTCGCCAGTGCGCTGCGCCATTGCAGCAGGCGCTGCGCTGCGATCAGCTGCCCGGTTGGGTTGTTCGGATTGACCACCAGCAGCACGTCCAACTGATCCAGCGCCCGTGGCACGCTGGCTTCGCACAGCTCGACGACTCGGTGACCGGCACGCCGCCAGGCCTTGGCGTGTTCGGCATAACAGGGCGAGACGATGCCGACCCGCGCCGGTCCGCGCAGGCGCGGCAAGGCCTGGATGGCGCTTTGCGAGCCGGCCACCGGCAGCACCGCGCGTGCCCCGTAGTACTGCTGCGCCACCGCGTCCAACCCATCATCGGGCTCCGGCAGGCGTGCCCAGGCATCGCTGGTGATGGTCGGCAGATCCGGGTGATAGGGCGCCACGCCGGTGGACAGGTCCAGCCAGTCCGACAACGGGATTCCGTGGCGCTGCGCGGCCAGCCGCAGCCGACCGCCGTGCTCAAGCATAGAGCCAGCCTCCGAACAGCAGTGCCAGCAGCCAGACGCCGACACCGGCCCAGACCAGATCCAGCGCATGTTCGATATGCCGCGCCTGCGGGGCACTGCCCCGGCCCAGCTCCGGCCGGGCATGCAGTTCCCCGTGATAGATCGCCGCGCCGCCCAACACCACGCCCAGCGCACCGGCCCCTGCGGCCATCACCGGGCCGGCGTTGGGGCTGTCCCACAAGGGCGCCTGGGTACGCCAGCAACGCAGCGCGCGACGGGTCCGGCCGAGCGAGGCATAGGTCACGGCGACCAGCCGTGCCGGTACGTAATTGAGCAGATCGTCGATGCGCGCCGCGGCCCAGCCAAAGCGCTCGAAGCGCGCGTTGCGATAGCCCCACATGGCGTCCAGCGTGTTGCTCAGACGGTACAGCACCACACCCGGCGCACCCGCGACGATGAACCAGAACAGCGCGGCGAACACCGCATCGCTGCCGTTCTCCAGCACCGACTCGGTGGCGGCACGGGCCACGCCCTCTTCATCCAGCTGGCTGGTGTCTCGGCTGACGATGCAGGCCACCCGCCGACGCGCCTCGGGCAGGTCGTGGCGCCACAACGCCTGGGCCACCGGCAGCGCATGCTCGCCCAGGCTGCGCAGGCCGAGGGCCAGATAGAGCAGCACGATCTCCGCCAGCCAGCCGATGCCCGGCAACAGGCTGAGCAGCCAGGCCAGCAGCGTCAGTGGCAGCACGGCCAGGCACCAGGCCGTTACCCCATGGCTGCGCCAGCCACGGCCCGCAGCACCGTTGAAATGCTGTTCCAGGCGGTCGGCCAGGCGTCCGAAGGCCACTAGCGGATGGGCCCGCTTCGGCTCACCCAGCAGCGCATCCAGCAGCAGCGCCGCGATGACGCTGAGGAACACGCTCACTCCGGGCGCTCCGCGCACGCGTGAATCAGGGCATGCAGCTGCCGCACGCCATCGGTGAGCACCGCCGGGCCGGGGTTGAGGATATCCGGCGACTTGATCTCGTGCAGCTGGCCATCGCGTACCGCCGGAATCGCCTGCCAGCCCGGTCGGGCCGCCACCTGTTCCGGGCGGAAACGGCGGCCGCACCAGGAGCCGACGATCAGCTCCGGCGCGCGCCGCACCACATCCTGCGGATCCTCGATGATGCGTTGCTTGGCGCGCTTGAACGGCGCCAGCTCGGCGAAGCAGTCCTCGCCGCCGGCCAGTTCGATCAGTTCGCTGACCCAGCCGATGCCGGAAATCAGCGGCTCGTTCCACTCCTCGAAATACACCCGCGGCCGGCGAGGCAAGCTGGCCGCGCTGGCGCGGATGACGTCCAGCCCGGCCTGGAGCTCGGCGGTCAGCGCCCGCGCGCGCTCGCTGGCGTGCACCAGTGCGCCGAGCGTCTCGATCATGCGCAGGATGCCGGCAATGTCGCGCTGGTTGAACAGATGCACCTCGAGCCCCTCGCGGGCCAGCTCGGCGAGCATGTCGGCCTGCAGATCGCAGTAGCCCAGTACCAGGTCCGGTTTCAGGGCCAGGATCTGCTCGTGCTTGACGCTGGTGAAGCCGCTGACCTTGGGCTTTTCCTTGCGCGCCTGCGGCGGGCGCACGGTAAAACCGGAAATGCCGACGATGCGCGCCTGCTCGCCCAGCAGGTAGAGCGTTTCGCAGGTCTCGGTGGACAGACAGACGATCCGCTGCGGCCCCTTGCTCATGTCACCTCCCATCCGTTCTCGAAAACCAGTTCGTGCAGCGGCCTCGGCGTCGTCCAGCCCTCCAGCGCTAGCATCGGCGCCGGGTAGAATTCGTGCACCGGGCCGAGGCAGAGGATCGCCACCGGCTTGGCGCCTTCCGGCATGCCGAGCAGCGCAGCCAGCGCCAAGGGATCGAACAGCGACACCCAGCCCATCCCCAGGCCTTCCGCACGGGCGGCCAGCCACAGGTTCTGGATCGCGCAGGCCAGCGAGGCGAGATCCATTTCCGGCAGAGTGCGGCGGCCAAAAAGGTGCCCCTCGCGGCCATCCATCAACGCGGCGACCAGCAGTTCGGCGCAGTCCTCGATGCCCTCGACCTTGAGTCGCAGGAACTCGGCGGACCGCTCGCCCAGCGCCACGGCCGTGCGCTGGCGCTCCTCGCCCACCAGATTGGCAATGGCCTGACGCCGTGTCGGACAGGTGATGCGAACGAAACGCCACGGCTGCATCAGGCCGACACTGGGTGCCTGGTGCGCAGCGTTGAGCAGTTTCGACAGCAACTCCGGTGCTACCTCGCCGCCCGCGAAATGGCGCATGTCACGGCGCTCGGCAATGGCGCGGTAGACCGCGGCGCGCTCCTCGGCGCTGAAGGCGTGTGCGCTCATGGCCTGAGCAGCGCCGCGGCCGCCAGCGGATCGGACGGCAGGTAGAAATGGATGTAGGACGCGGTCAGCCGCCCGCTTCGATAGACCGCCTCGGCGGTGCGCTTGTAGTTCGGACACTCGCCGCGTGCCAGCGGCTGCAGCGGCGATTCCAGCATCGAATGGTGAAAGGTGTGGCCGCGCAATCGCCCTTCCGGCAGTTCCACTTCCTGCAGCGCCAGTGCGCTCAGGCGCTGCTGCATGCGCGCCTCGCCGGGCAGCAGGCCGAGCATCTCGGCTCGCTCGTCGCCGCGATCGGTCAGCCCGTCGAGCAGGTAGAGCATCCCCCCGCATTCGGCCAGGATGGGTTTGCCGGCTGCATGATGCGCGCGGATCGCCTCGGCCATCGGTCCGTTGCGCGACAGTGCACGCAGGTGCAGCTCGGGGTAGCCGCCCGGCAGGTACAGGCTGTCCACCGCGGGCAGGCGGGCAAAGCGCAGCGGCGAGAAGAACAGCAGTTCGGCACCCAGCGCCTGCAACAGGTCGAGGTTGGCCTGATAGAGAAAGGCGAAGGCGGCGTCGCGCGCCACACCGATGCGCACGCCGGCCAGCAGCGGCTCCAACGAAACGCGAGTCGGCGCCGCAAAGCTGACGGCCGGGGGCAGTTCGGTTTCCGCGCTCTGCGCGAGTGCATCGGCCGCGGCATCCAGGCGCGCATCGAGATCGGCCAGCTCCTCGGCCTGCACCAGCCCGAGGTGGCGGCTCGGCAGCTCCATGTCGACGCTGCGCGGCAAGGCGCCGTACCAGCGAATCGACTCCGGCAGGCTGTCGCGCAGAATCTCGCCGTGCCGCGTGCTACCGACCCGGTTGGCCAGCACGCCGGCGAACGGTAGCTCCGGCTGGAAGCTCTTCAGGCCGTGGGCCAGCGCGCCGAAGGTCTGGGCCATGGCCGAGCCATCGATCACCGTCAGCACCGGCACGCCGAAGCGCCGCGCCAGGTCCGCGGCCGAGGGCGCACCGTCGAACAGGCCCATCACCCCTTCGATCAGGATCAGGTCGGCCTCGCCCGCCGCTTCCCAGAGCAAGCGTCGCGACTCCTCCTCGCCGACCATCCACAGGTCGAGCTGATAGACCGGTCGGCCGCTGGCACGGGCCAGAACCATGGGGTCGAGAAAGTCCGGCCCGCACTTGAACACCCGCACGCGCTTGCCCTGCCGCGCATGCAACCGCGCCAGCGCAGCGGTGACGGTGGTCTTGCCCTGGCCGGATGCAGGGGCGGCGATCAACAGCGCCGGGCAGTTTCTACTGGTCATCGCGGTCTCTCCTGCTGTTCATCGAGATTCATCTCGTTTCGCCCATGTGCGCGCAAGGAAGCGCCGCGCAGCAGTACGTCCAGTGCGGCAATCGGCGCTGACGCAAGGCCCCGCGCATGGCGAACGAGAGCATCAGAACTCAACGCCTTTCTGCGCCTTTACCCCGGCCTTGAACGCGTGCTTGATCAGGCCCATTTCGGTGACGGTGTCCGCCGCCTCGATCAGTCCGTCGGGCGCGCCGCGGCCGGTAACCACCACGTGCTGCAGCAGCGGCCGTGATTCGATGTCGGCAAGCACTGGCGCGAGCTCCAGGTAGCCGTACTTAAGGGCGATGTTCAGTTCGTCCAGCACCACCAGGCCGATTTCGGGATCGGACAGCAACTCGGCCGCCACCGCCCAGGCCTCGCGGGCCTTGGCGATGTCGCGCTGGCGATCCTGGGTTTCCCAGGTAAAGCCTTCACCCATGACGTGGTAGCGCACCTCGTCCGGAAAGCGCCGAAAGAACGCCTCCTCGCCGGTGCTGGCCGCGCCCTTGATGAACTGCACCACGCCGACCTTCATGCCATGGCCCAGCGCACGCGCCAGCATGCCGAAGGCCGAGCTGCTCTTGCCCTTGCCGTTGCCGGTATGCACCAGCAGCAGGCCGTACTCGTCCTGCGCCTCGGCGATCTTCTCGTCCATCAGCGCCTTCTTGCGCTGCATGCGCGCCTTGTGGCGTTCGTCGCGTTCGCTCGACTCGCTCATGCCCGCGCCTCGCCGCGCTGCGCGCTCCAGGCGCGCAGGCCGATGAACAACAGCGCCGCAACGCCAACGTACAGCGCCAGGGATGACAGGTAACGCGGGTAGTAGGTGGCGATTCGGTCGACCAGCAGCATCAGGCTCGGCTCGGGGTAGCGCCCGGAGAAATAGAGGAAGCCGCCGCCGGAGAACAGGTAGCAGACGAAGGCGCTGACCATCACGCACAGGGCCAGGGTCGCCAGACTGCTGAACTGGTCGCGATGCCAGCGGGCATACAGACGTCCGCCCAGCCACAGCGAACCGTAGGCCGGCACCAGCATCCAGTAGGCCGGCGACATGCACCAGTCGCTCACACCCGCCCACTGGATGGCGGCGAAATCCAGCAGCGAAGCCTCGAGAAACAGCGCCGGAAATACCCACTTCGGCCGTGCGAGCACACCGGCGAGAAAGAACACCGCCCAGGACGCGCTGGGCAGGTTGACGCTGGCGAAGTGCTGTCCGCGGGTCATGGCCAGCAGCGCAGCGAGCGCAAGGCCCACCAGCAGCTGGTATCTCGGGGCAAGCTTGATCATTGCAGTCTCCTTTGTTGGGCGCGGGCGACATGCCCGCGCCGCGGTCTTACAAGGCCTGGTAACGCACCGTCAGATAAACCGCCTGGCCGGGCTGGTTGTAACCCTCCGCGGTCTCGTAGTCGGCATCCAGCAGGTTGGCGACGCGCGCCTGCAGGCGCCACTCGGGGGTGATGCGGTATTCGCCGCGCAGATCGAGGGTGGCGTAGCCGGACAGCTCGCGGGTGTTGGCCAGATCGTCGTAGCGCTGCCCCTCGGCGTGCAGGCTGGCGCCGACGCTGAAGGCACCGAGCCGACGGTCGACGTCGAGGTTGAACAGCTGCTTGGCGCGACGCGCCAGTTCGTTGCCCCGGTTGGCGCCGGCGGAGCGGTTCTCCGGTTCCAGCAGGCTGTAGTTGGCATTCCAGTCCCAGCCGAGCAATTGGCTGCCGAGCACCAGCTCGACACCACGGATGCGCGCTTCCTGCACGTTGGCCGGAGCCGAGATGCTGGCGTCATAGGCGATCAGGTCATCCACTACGGTGCGATAGGCGTTCACCGCCCAGTGACCCCAACCGTGCTGACCGGCCAGGCCGGCTTCGAGACTGCGGGAGGTCTCCGCGTCCAGCGCCGGGTTGCCGTAGTCCGGGAAGTACAGCTCGTTGAAGGTTGGCGCCTTGAATGCCGTACCGTAGCTGACGGTGGCGCGCAGCCAGTCGGTCAGCGCATAGCCGTAGCCGATATTGCCGGTATTGTGCAGGCCGAATTGCTCGTTGTCGTCCCGACGCAGTGACAGCTGCCAGTCATGGCGGCCGGCCTCGCCCAGGTATTGGACAAAGCGCCCGAAGTTGTCGCGCGAATCCTCGGCGTACGCTGTGGTGCCGTTGATCTCGTCGCGCTGGTAGTCGGCGCCTACCGTCAGCATGTGGCCCGCGGCGATGTCGATGTCGTTCTGCCAGGCCAGCGAGTCGCGACGGCTGTCGAAGCGCGAGCCGAATCGCCCGTCCTGATAGGCATCGGACTTGTCCTCGCTGCGCCCGGCCTGCAGGGTTACCCGCCAGGGCTCCAGTGGGCTGAAGCGCGCGCGCGTGCCGAACACCTTCGACTCGCCATCGGCATTGGCGCCGAAGCCAGACGTGCGTCGGCTGTTCACGCTGTCGTAATCGTTGTGCGATTTGGCCTGCAGCAGGTTGGCGTCCAGCTCCAGGCCATTGTCGAAGCGGTAGCCGGCGGCAAGCGTGGCAGACAGGTTGCGATAGCCATCGGCATCGTTTTCATAACCGCTGGTGCCTGCCGACTTCACATTGATGCCGTCGGTGTCCGAACCGCTGACGCCCAGGTTGTACCAGCCACGGCCGTCGCCGCCGGAAACACCGGCGCTGCCCGTGTAGGTGTCATGAGTGCCGTAGCCGGCGGAGAAGAACGGCTTGACGCCCTGCCCTTGGCCCTTGCGGGTGAAGATCTGGATCACCCCGCCGATGGCTTCCGAGCCGTACAGGCTGGAACGCGGGCCGCGTACCACCTCGATACGTTCGATCAACTCCAGAGGCAGATCCTGCAAAGCCGCCCCGCCGGCGGACACCGAGCCGATCTTGATACCGTCGATCATCACCAGCACGTGGTCGGACTCGGTGCCGCGCATGAACAGCGCGGTGGACTTGCCAGGCCCGCCGTTGTTGGCCAGCGAAACGCCAGGCACCTGCTTGAGCAGCTCGGGTAACGAAGCCGCCTGGCTGCGCTCGATGCGCTCGCGGTCCAGCACGGTGACTGCGGCCAGGCTCTGCTGGGCGGTTTGCGCGGTACGGGTGGCGGTCACCACCTGCTGTTCGAGGTCCAGCGGGGCTGCGGCCAGTTGGCCGATGGAAAAGGGAAAACTGCCGAGCAGCACATAGGCCGCTGGCTTGAAACGGGGCTTGCCAGTCAAGGTTCAGGTCTCCGTCGTGCCCACCCGCACGACTGAAAGTCGACGAAGACAGACGGAGGAACCGCAAAAGGAAGTGAATACCGCGAGGGATACGCACCCGCCCAGCGCCCGCCGCACTGTCAGTGAAATGCGACAGGCCGGTCTCCGGGCTTGCGAGCGTATGCCTTGCGGCATCCCGAAACCGCGCCTTCCCATGCGTCATGCACAGTGGCCGTTGCGGTTTCTCGACTCGCCTACCGTTGCGGGGGCAGCGCCGGAATCTTCGTGAGAATGGACCGGCTTCCCTGTTTCACCCGTCTGGCACAAGGCCAGGGGGCACCTGAGGCGACGCGGAGGTTAGTCCAAGGTCGAACATCGCGCAACCATGAGGTTGTCGCGCAGCCTCTGCAATTTCCGCTTGCATCTCGCCGCTTGGAACGGCGGACGCCGAAAGGCTTCGAATGCAACAATGCCAGCCATCAGCCAGGACTATCAGCCAAGCCCATGACCAGCATCGTGCAGATCTCCGACACCCATTTCGGCACCGAGCAACCCGCCGTGGTCCAGGCGCTGGAGGATCATGTACGCGAGCATCGAGCAGACCTGCTGGTGTTCTCCGGCGACATCACCCAGCGCGCCCGCCGCGGCCAGTTCGCCAGTGCCGCCGCCTTCGTCCGCCGCCTGGAGGCCGATGGCGTCGGCGATACGCTGGTGATTCCGGGTAACCACGACATCCCGCTGTACAACGTCTTTGCACGCCTGTTCACACCCTACGGCAATTACCGCCAGCATTTCGGTGACGATCTGGAGCCGGTCTTCGAGAACGAACAGATGCTGGTGATCGGGCTCAACACCACCCATCCCCGCCGGCACAAGGACGGCGTGGTAACGGCACGGCAGGTGGAGCGCGTGGCGCGGCGTCTGGGGGAAAGCGACCCGGGCAAGATTCGCATCGTGGTGGCGCATCAGCCGTTCGGCGCCATGGTGCCGAGCGACCTGAGCAACCTGCAGCACGGCGCCGAACCCGCGCTGCAGCGCTGGGCCGAGCATGGCCTGGACCTGGTCATGGGCGGGCATATCCACCTGCCCTACGTGCTGCCGCTGTCCAGGCAGTATCCCGGGCTCGCCCGCGAAATCTGGATGGTGCAGGCCGGCACCACGCTCTCCACTCGCCTGCGCGGCACCTCGCCGAACTCCTTCAACCGGCTGAAACTGCACCCGGGCGATGAGAAGAAGGTCTGCGTCGAGCGCTGGGATCTTTCCGCTGGCCGCTTCGTGCTGGGTTCGCACTTCAACCTGAGCTGGTGACCCCCGCGCTCGCGCGTGGTGATCAGCCTATCGACAGACCGATCAGGTAAACGCCGGCAAAACCGATGTTGAAGGCGACGAACAGATAGAGCATGTGCCGCAGGTAGCTGCCGAAGGTCAGCCCCGGAACCTTGCTCATCGCGACGATACCGGAGGCCGAACCGATCACCAGCAGCGAACCGCCGACACCGACCGCGTAGGTCAGCACCATCCATTCGGCAACGCCCATTTCCAACCCGGATTTGAGCAGCGCGGCGGTCAGCGGCACGTTGTCGATCGCCGCCGACATCACCCCCATCAGGTAGTTGGCCATCACCGCCGGCACCTGGTCATAAATGTGCACCAGCCCGTCGAGCACGCGGATTTCCTTGAGCATGCCCACCAGCAGCAGGATGCCGAGGAAGAAGAACAGCGTCTCGAACTCCACCTGGCGCACGTACTCGAGGATCGGGTCGAAATCGTTGTCATCACTGAAGAAGCGCGCCACCAGGAACATCACCGACAACCCGGCGAGGAAGGTCAGCACAGGCGGAATCTGGAACAGGAAGTTGCCGATGATGGTGCTCAGAATGGTGCAGAGGAAGATCAGCGCGATGGCCACATCCACGCCGCGCACATCGTTGCGATGGCCCTGCACCACCACTTCGCCCTTCATGCCGATCGACAGCATCGCCGCCAGCACCATCACCGCGACGAAGGCGGGCACGGCCAGGGCCAGCAGCTGGAGAATCGCCACCTTGCCGGCGAGGAAGATCATCAGCGTGGTGACGTCACCGGTGATCAGCGCGACGCCGCCGGAGTTGACCGCGAACACCACCAGCGTGGCGAACTTGATGGTCTTGGCCCTATCCAGCTGCAACGACAGAATCAGCGTAATGGAGACCAGCGTCGCGGTGATGTTGTCGGCGAGCGACGAGAACACGAAGCAGAAGGTCGCCGTGAGAAACAGCAAGGCCCGCTCGCTGATCCGCTTGGGCAACACCAGGTAGATCAGGTTCTCGATCATGCCCTTCTTGTTCAGGTAGGCGACGAAGGTCATCGCCGCCACCAGGAATATCCACAAGCCGGCAATCTCGGCGATGTTCTCGTTGAGGCTTTCCAGCACGGTTTCGCGCACCTCGCCTGCCGGGGCGAACATGAACAGCAGCAACCAGGCCAGGGTGCCGAAGAACAGCGTGACCTTGGCCTTGTTCACATGGGTAATTTCTTCGAGCACGACACCAAGCAGTGCCGCCACCGCCAGTGCGATCAGTACGTACGTCAGCAATACAGGCATAACTCACCTAAAGGAGGAAGTGGGAAAAGGGTCTGTGCGCGACGGATCGACGCACGTGAGGAATTGGGGATGCGCATGGTAGCCAAACGGCCGGCGAAGCGATATCACCGCATGTCAAACGCAGACTGTTGCAGGATATGAACGGGACTAAAGGCGACGAACCGACACGTTGAAAGGACGGTCGATTTCAGGGATTGCGTGCCAGTTGCTCGTGGTCGAGCACACGCTTGGCGCCGAGGTAGCTTTTCTGCCAGTAACTGGCGGTCAGGCTGTCCAGGCGTACGGTGCCGCCGGACGAAGGCGCGTGGACGAAACGGTCCTGGCCGACATAGATGCCGGCATGGCTGACGCGGCGCCCACCGTTGGTGGCGAAGAACACCAGATCGCCGGGTTGCAGCGCGTGACGACGCACATTCGGCCCGCGCAGATTGCTCATTTCCTGAGTGGTACGAGGAAGATCGATACCGGCTGCACCACGGTAGACGTAGCCGATCAGCCCGCTGCAGTCGAAGCCGCTGTCCGGCGTGTTGCCACCCCAGCGATAGGGCGTACCGACCAGCCCGAGCGCGCTGAACAGCACATCCTCGGCGATACCGGGCATGGCGTGGGGAGTGCTAGGCGCCTCGGCGATTGGCGGCGTCGGCGGCTTGCCGGCACAGGCAGCCAGCAAGGCGAAAAGAACCACGAGGGTGGAACGGGCCAGATAGCGCATGGCAGAGCGGTCCAGGCAAACGAGCCATCACTCTGCCGGCATACGTGGGAAGACGCAACCCCCGCAGATCGTCCGGTCAGCGGTGCGCGGTGTGCGGGGTCAGCTCCGAAGCCAGCGCCAGCACGCGCTTGGCTTCCATGTAGCTGGCGCGCCAGTACTTGTCGTCCAGGCTGTCGACGCGCACGCCGCCGCTGCGGCTGCTGGAGGCGTGGATGAACTGGTCGTCGCCGATGTAGATGCCGGCGTGGCTGACGCGGCCACGGCCACGGTTGTTGAAGAACACCACATCACCCGGCTCGAGCTCGTTGCGCTTGACCACCGGCGCGTCGAGGTTGATCAGCTCGCGGGTGGAGCGAGGCAGCTCGAGCCCTGCTTCCTTGCGGAACAGGAAGCCGACGAAGCCGCTGCAATCGAACCCGGTCTTCACCGAATTGCCGCCGAAGCGATAAGGCGTACCGACCAGGGTAAAGCCGCGTTCGAGGATGCTGTCGGCCAGTTCCGGCAACTGGTATTCGTGCTCGTCGGTCAGCTCGGCCAGCGACTCTTCTTCGCTCTTGTCGAGGGCCGCGAAGTCGAAGCCAGCCAGGGGATGGTTTTGCGACAGCCGAGGCGATTCGATCTGCTGCTCGGTCTGTACAGGCTGACCGGCACAGGCCGTCAGCAGGGCGATGAGTGCGAGAGGCACGAGGGGTGCGAAGCGTTGGCGCATGGGCACGACCGTGTCGGTGATTTCAAAGTGCCCGCGACTATGCCCGCTATCGCTTCGATGATCAAATTCAATCGGATGAAATGTGACGTAATAAGTGCGACAAAACGTCTGCGGCCCTTCCCTGCAGGCTGAGGTCTGCCAGCGGACTGATGTCGGTGGGTTGCAGGTTCACCTCCACGACCAGGCCCCCGCTCTGCCGGGCACGCCATATCGGTTCGAGGATATAGCCGAAGCTGGCGGTGGTGCCGACCACCAGCACGGCATCGAAACCAATGCGCGATTGTTCCTGCAAGCTTGCCAGGGCGCGCTCCGGAAGCATCTCCTCGAACAGCACCACGGCCGGCCGCAACACGCCGGCGCAAACCTCGCAGCGTGGCGGCAAGGGCTCGTCCAGCAGCGAGGCCAACGGGCGCCTGTCAATCTCGCCGCAGGCCATGCAGGACAGCGGTGCCAGCTCGCCGTGAATCTCGATCAGGCGCTCGGGCGGACTGCCGGCCCGGCGATGGAAGCCGTCGATATTCTGCGTGAGCAGCCAGGTGCCGGGCCTCTGCCGCTGCCACTCGGCAATGGCGAAATGGCCGGCATTGGGCTCGGCGCGCAGGCAAGCGCGGCCGATCTCGGCGAGGTATTTCCAGCACAGCGCCGGCTGGCGCTGCAGCGTCGGCCCCGAAAGCGCCACCTCGATCGGCACGCCGTCCTCCGTCGCCTCGTTGTATAGCCCGCCCAGTCCGCGATAGGTGGGCAGCCCGGAGTCGGCGGAAAGCCCGGCTCCGGTGATGATCAGCAGGCGTTCGGCCGCGGCCAGCGCCCGCGCGGCCTTGTCGATGTCCATGATGACGGCGAGCCCGGTTCGATGACTGGCCCGCGGCCACGCCGCGGGGTTGTCACCATCAGACCACGAACCAGGGCATCTGTCTGCCCGAGCATCCGAGCCCGCTCAGCCCAGCCGCGCGTGCGCCAGCACGGCATAGCCCAGCGCGCAGAACAGCCAGGCCGGCAGTGGCCCGAGCAGCCAGCGCCAGCCCCACCACTGCGGAACGAAGCCGACGCCGTGCACGAAACCTGCGGAAATCCCCCACATCACCAGCATCAGCTGGGGGTGGCTGTAGCCGCCTTGCCCGTCGAGCATCGCCGCCGGATGAATCAGCAGCACCAGCGCCAGCGGTGACGCCAGCAGCAGCGAGAGAAGCCGCGCGGTGGTCCGGTACAGCAGCCGGTGCGCCATGCCGCTCACGGCTCGGCATCCAGATCCTGGGTGGCTTCCAGCCACAGCGCATTGATGATGCCGAAGCTGCAGGCCAGCAGCACGCCGAGTATCCAGGTGAAGTACCACATAGTCGTCTCCTTGGCGGGCGAGTACGGAAGCCCGCCCGCTCGATCAGTAGAGCCCGTGAGGGTTGGCTTCGATGGTTTTCTGGGTGAGCCGGCCCCACATGCGCACGTAGCTCCACAGCGTGTAGCAGAGGATCAGCGGCACGAAGAGGCAGGCGACGACGAACATGATGCCCAGGGTCTTGTGGCTCGAAACCGCATCCCAGATGGTCAGGCTCGAGGCCGGGTCCAGGCTCGACGGAAAGACGAAGGGGAACAGCGCGAAGCCAGCAGTGCAGATGGCGCCGACGATCATCAGACTGGTGCCGAGAAAGCTCACTCCACCGCTGTTGCGACCGGAACCGAGCAGCGCCAGCAACGCCCCGAGGATGCCCGCAGCCGGCGCGATCAGAGTGACCGGATAGCGGCCATAGTTGGCCAGCCAGCCGGCGTTGTCCTGCGCTACCTGCTTGTCCAGCAGCGGATTGAGTGCCGCGCCCGGATCGCTGACAGACAGCTGGCTGAAGCCCTAAACCCCCAACACCAGCCAGGCGCCGGCGGCGGCGAAACCGAGCAGGAATACCAGCGCACACAGCCATGTTGCCTGCCGCGAGCGTTCGGCCAGCGCGCCGTCGGTGCGCAGCATCAGCCAGGCGCCGCCATGGGCGCTGAGCATGCTCAGGCTGACGACGCCGCAGAGCAACGCGAACGGGTTGAGCAGTGCGAAGAACGAGCCGTGATAGGTCGAGCGCATCAATTCGTCGAGCTGGAACGGCAGACCGAGAAACAGGTTGCCGAAGGCGACGCCGAACACCAACGCCGGCACCGCCCCACCAACGAACAGCGCCCAGTCCCAGGCGTTGCGCCAACGCGGGTCCTCGACCTTGCTGCGGTAGTCGAAGCCCACCGGCCGGCAGAACAGCGCGAACAGCACCAGCAGCATCGCCCAGTACAGCCCGGAGAAGGCCACCGCATAGACCATCGGCCAGGCAGCGAACAGCGCGCCGCCCGCGGTGATGAACCACACCTGGTTGCCATCCCAATGCGGCGCGATGGTGTTGATCGCGACGCGCCGCTCGTTGTCGGTCTGGCCGACGAAGGGCATCAGTGCCATGGCGCCCATGTCGAAGCCATCGGTCAGGGCGAAGCCGATCAGCAGCACACCGATCAGCACCCACCAGACCAGCTTGAGAACCTCGTAGTCGAACATTTTCTTTCCCTCACACGGCGGACGGTTCGGTGGGAGCACCCTTGGCGGCAGGCACGGCGACCGCATCGCGCAACTTCTGCGCCTGGCCGGCGGCCTGCAGCTCGAAGTGATAACGACCGGTGTGCAGGCTGCTCGGCCCCAGGCGGGCGAAGCGGATCATCAGGAACATCTCCACCACCAGCAGCAAGCTGTAGAAGGCTACCAGCGCGATCAGCGACCCCCCAGATATCGCCGGCGGCCAGCGTCGAGGTGGACAGATGGGTCGGCAGCACCTCGGCGATGGACCAGGGCTGGCGGCCATGCTCGGCGACGTACCAGCCGGTCTGCGCGGCGATCCAAGGCAGCGGCAGGCTGAACAGCGCAAACCTGAGCAGCCAGGGCTTGCGCTCGGCATTGCGCTTGATCGAAGCCCAGCTGGCCAGGGCGAACAGCACCAGCATCAGGAAACCGGCGGCGACCATCACGCGGAAGGTCCAGAACAGGCTGAACACATCAGGGATGGTGTCCAGTGCAGCGAGCTTGATCTGCTCCTCGCTGGCGTCCACCACATCGGCGGTGTACTTCTTCAACAGCAAGCCGTAGCCCAGGTCCTGCTTGACCTCGTTGAAGGCGGCAATCGCCGCGGCCGACTTGTCACCACTGCGCAGGACCTGCAGGCGCTCGTAGGCGAGCATGCCGTTGCGGATGCGCAGCTCGTGTTCGGCGATCAGGTCCTTGATGCCCCTGACCTCGTCATCCACCGAGCGGGTGGCGATCAGCCCCAGCACGTAAGGGATCTTCACCGCGTAGTCGGTGCGCTGCTCGTCCTGATTCGGCAGGCCGAACAGGGTGAAGCCGGCCGGCGCCGGGTGGGTCTCCCACTCGGCCTCGATGGCCGCCAGCTTCACCTTCTGCACGTCACCGATCTCGTAACCGGATTCGTCACCGAGGATGATCACCGAGATCGTCGAGGCCAGGCCGAACACCGCAGCGATGGCGAACGAACGGCGGGCGAAGCCCAGGTCGCGCTTCTTCAACAGGTAGAACGACGAGATCGCCAGCACGAAGATCGCCCCGGTGACATAGCCGGCCGACACCGTGTGCACGAACTTGACCTGTGCCACCGGGTTGAACAGCAGCGCGCCGAAGTCCACCAGTTCCATGCGCATGGTCTCGAAGTTGAACTCCGAACCCACCGGGTTCTGCATCCAGCCGTTGGCAATGAGAATCCACAGTGCCGAGAGGTTCGAGCCCAGCGCCACCAGCCAGGTCACCGCCAGGTGCTGCACCCTCGAGAGGCGATCCCAGCCGAAGAAGAACAGGCCAATGAAGGTCGATTCCAGAAAGAACGCCATCAGCCCCTCGATGGCCAGCGGTGCACCGAAGATGTCGCCGACGTAGTGGCTGTAATAGGCCCAGTTGGTGCCGAACTGGAGCTCCATGGTCAGCCCGGTGGTGACGCCCAAGGCAAAGTTGATGCCGAACAGCTTGCCCCAGAACTGGGTCATGTCCTTGTAGACCTGCTTGCCGGTCATCACGTAGACCGACTCCATGATGGCCAGCAGGAACGCGAGCCCCAGGGTCAGCGGCACGAAGAGAAAGTGGTACATCGCCGTCATGGCGAATTGCAGACGGGACAGATCGACAACGCTTTCCGAGATCATCTCGGCCCTCCCTCGGGATTGGTATCCCGCTTATCAAGCAAATGCTCGGCGACCCGCGCCGAACCGTTCTCGGGAATGCTGGGAGCATCGAACCAGATGGTTTTTATGCTTGTGAGGATCGCGACCTTGACCAGCAACACCAGCACGATGTCTCGCTTGAGCGATGACTTGAACATGCTTACCTCCCGGCTCGCCCGACGCCCGGCAGAAACCTGCCGCAACGCCTGCTGCCATCACCGCCAGTTGCGATTGAAGGCCCCCTTGGGGTGAGGGCCGGGACCCGGACACGCGGCCCGGACTCAATCGCCGCGCCCCAAACCCACCCGTGGAAGCACTGCTCGGGTTCAGGGCGAGCGCAGTGTCGGAAGCGCCGGATCGGGCGACAACTGCGACAGCCTGCCCCACCCCGCCGAGCCGGCCGTGATCGCAGCGCGGCGTCGCTTGCAGAACGTAGCGGCGCGATCGGCAGGCCCAATGCAAAGGCAGCAGAAAACCTGGGGATGCGGCATCCGGTCGCGGTCATGGCACACGCAGCCAGCGGCGAAAGCCATTACCGCCGCTGGCGGCGAGCGGACTCCAGGCGAAGTCCCAGCGCGTCGGCGGCAGTTCCTCGGCCTGTGCTGTCAACCGCGCGGCCTGGCGAACCCGCGGCTTCCAGTCGAAGACCGGCTCGTCGCCAGCCTGCCAGGCCAGCACGATGCCGATGGCCGGGCTGTCGTCGCTGGCTACCCAGCGCGCCGCGGCGGCGAGCATCATCGCCTCGATGTCCTGCGCCTCGATCAGCTCGCGATAGTCCGAAGCGAGCAGCCAGCGGCACACGCCGAGGTGGAAGGTCCAGTCGAGGGCGAGCTGGCAGCCGTACGCCCAGGTCATGAACTGGCGGAAGATCTGCAGTCCGTCCGGCGGGTCGAGCCTGAGCAGACGCGGGCAGACGTCGAACAGCGCGTGCCAGTACGGCAGCAGCTTGGCATCCAGATGCACGAAGCTGCGCGCGTTGCTGGGGTAATCGGGAAAAGGCAGCCGATAGCTCACGCGGCTATCGGCGCGGGTGAAGCGTTCCATCATGGTCATGCTGAAATCCCCTGAAGCGAGCGTGCCATCGGAGGGTTCCGACAGTTGGCCGGCCGACTGCAGCACTGGCGCAACAGCGGCGGCGGTACGTCAGTCAGGAAAGCTTCAGGGAGCCTGCGAATTCAGCGCCGGCCATTGCTGGCGCGGGCCGCGCAGATCATCGCGCGGGCGCGCGAGCGGCCCCCTCGCCCGCCGGCCCAGCCAGCCCAGGGCCAGCATCACGACGACGGCGAGGAACAGCGAACTGCACAGCGGGCAGTCGAAAGCCTGTTCGGGGGAGTCATGGGCACCTGCAGCGGGCGTCTTGCCGCCGGATGACGTGCCATCGGTGAAACAGAAGGCGTCCTGCCCCATGGCCAGCTCGAAACCCACATGGCTGGCATGGTTCAGGCTGCAGACGAAGACATTGAGCAGGATGCAGGTCAGAAGCACCCATACGATCTGCGCACGTTTGTCTTTGACGATGGTCATGTTTGAACTCTACACCGCGCCTATTCGCGCAGCGCTGTGCCAAACCATCGCAGCGTTCTCAGTGGTTCACGGTGAAGGCCAGCATCGCCGAAAGCTGACAGAGCGGGCGGCCACTTTCGGCCTGCCATTGATTGAAGGCCGCCTGAACCGCAGCCTGATCGCGCTGGCTGCTGGGCACCTTGTCGACGATTTCCTGTGCCTTGAGCGCCGCCACCACGTCGTCGCTGGGCACGAAGGTGTCCTTGCCGGCCATGCGCAACAGGCGCGGCGCCGACAGGCCGCCGAGCTGGCTGCCGTGCCTGGCGAGATAGCGCCACAGGCCGACGATGTCGCTGCTCGGCCAGTCCGCCAGCAGATTGCCGAAGCTGCCCCGCTCCTTGGCCACGTCCAGCACGAACTGGGCATTGCGCGGTACGCTTTTGAGCTTGCCCAGATGGCGGATCAACCGGGCGTCCTGCATCAGCCGCTCGATGTGCTCGCCGCCCATCAGCACCACCTTTTCCGGATCGAAACCGAAGAACGCCTGCTCGAAGGCCGGCCACTTGGCGTCCACCAGACTGTGCTTGAGCCCGGCACGGAAGATGCGCAGGCTGATCAGCGACAGGTAGCGATCGTCCGGGACGCGGATCGTGGCCGTCGAGTACAGCGCGGATGGCGGCGCGGTCGCTGCGGATGCGTGCGGCAAGGGCGTCGCTCAAGGGCAGACGCTGGCGCAATACAGCGGGGCTTGGCAGCGGCTGTGCGCTGCGGCGAGCGACGCTGGCTTCGGCGGTGGCGGCGGGTTGTTTGGCAAGTACGGTGGCGGATGCATTCATGATCTGGCGGTTCCTTCTGCCGGCGCGGGTGGTCCGCGGCGGCGCTAGTCGGGTGTTCGGTCGCGTGAGGGCTGTTTGACGTCGAAGCGGCTAAATCGCCAGTCGTAGCGGTAGTAACGATCGGTGCGGTAGGTGGTCATGGCGTGTTCCTCGTAGCGTTATGGCCATCGGATGGCCGAAAAACAAAACCCCCGGTCGGGTGGCCGACCGGGGGTTCGAAAACTGCTCTGGTGGCGACCCTGCTTGCTAGGGCGCCTGTGGGGTATCAGGCGCGCCTGTGGCTAAACCAATACCCAAAGTAATAACCAGCGGCGGCAACCTGCTGCCCACGAACGACCACGGTGCGAATGGCACCGGCATCGACAACGGTGAGGGCTACAGGGTTCAGGGACATGCTGATCTCCAGAAGATGACCGAACCATACTCCGCCAGGCGTGCGGCTTTCAACCCGCATGGCGAAAAAGCTCGCTGGGTGGGTTCAGCCCACCGAGGCGATGCGGTGAATGACGATGGCGGGCTGAACAAGCCCGCCCTGCGGAAACCGCGAGCGCGAGCTACAGGCTCATCACATCGACGAAGCGCGGCGTGGCGCTGTCGTCGATGCGCAGGCTCTTGAAGTCGAAGAGATTGCGATCGGCCAGTTGCGAGGGCACCACATTCTGCAGCGCGCGGAACATGATTTCGGTGCGTCCCGGCGACTTGCGTTCCCATTCCTGCAGCATTTCCTTGACCACCTGACGCTGCAGGTTTTCCTGCGAGCCGCAGAGGTTGCACGGGATGATGGGGAACTCCTTCATCTTCGAGTACGCCTCGATGTCCGCCTCGCTGCAGTAGGCAAGGGGCCGGATCACCACGTTGCGTCCATCGTCGGAGAGCAGCTTGGGCGGCATGGCCTTCAGCGTGCCACCGTAGAACATGTTGAGGAAGAAGGTTTCCAGGATGTCGTCGCGATGGTGCCCGAGCGCCATCTTGGTCGCACCGATCTCGTCGGCGAAGGTGTACAGCGTGCCGCGGCGCAGACGTGAGCACAGCGAACAGGTGGTCTTGCCTTCCGGGATCTTCTCCTTCACCACCGAGTAGGTGTCCTTCTCGATGATGTGGTACTCGACGCCGATGGACTTCAGGTACTCAGGCAAGACGTGCTCGGGGAACCCCGGCTGCTTCTGGTCCATGTTCACCGCGACCACCTCGAACCTGATCGGCGCGACCTTCTGCAGATAGAGCAGCACGTCGAGCATGGTGTAGCTGTCCTTGCCGCCGGACAGGCAGACCATGACCTTGTCGCCATCCTCGATCATGTTGAAGTCGGTGACGGCCTCGCCGGCGAGGCGGCGCAGGCGCTTCTGCAGTTTGTTCTGGTTGACCGAGAGGTTGCCCATGTCAGGTGTCCGGGTGAGATGCGAAAACCGCGCATTTTACGCGTAAAGCAGACCCGACCGCAGCCCGTTCGCCGTGTGGCCGATGTGAACCAGCCCTGACCCGCCGTTGCTGGCCCTGTGCTAGTCTCGGCCGATGGACGACCTCTCCCCCGCACTGGATCTGCCAGACCATCTGCTCCTGCTATTGCAGGAAAAGCCCGAGGGCCGCAGCGAATACGAGCTGATCCAACAGCTCAAGCGACGGCACAGCACGCACGTGCCCAATTTGCCGCTGACCGACAAGCTGGTGCTTTTCCGCACCCATTTCCTGGTGTTCAACGCGTTGTACCTGCTGCGCGACCGGCTCTGGGCCGAGGGCAGCGGGCACCTGCAGATCAGCCCCCTGCACATCCAATTGCTGCCCTATGCCAGTGCAGCCGCCGGGCTCGCCGAACAGGACGCGTTGCGCGAGTACTACCTGGACCTCAGCAACCTGCGCGACACCGACGAGGACGATGTAGAACGCCTGCTGGCGAGCTTCTGGACGCGCATGCAGGGCAGCGACGAGAAGCGTGCGGCACTCGAGCTGTTCGAGCTGGACCGCTCGCCCCAGCCGCTCACGCTGGAGCTGATCAAGCATCGCTACCGACAGCTGGTGAGCCTGCATCATCCCGATCGCGGCGGCAGCACCCAGCGTCTGCAGTCGATCAATCTGGCCATGGAAATACTCGCGCGCTATTACCGCTGACCGCATAGCTCCGAAACGCTCTAATCGGGCTAATGCATCCACGAGCCGCATTCCTATACTGCGACATAAGGTCGCACGCGCCGTCCTCGATGACGACCGCCAGGCGAAGCGACCCTCCATAAGCAGAGGAGACGCTGGCATGATCCATCACGTTTGGGGTTTGTTCACCCACCCTGGTCAGGAGTGGAACGAAATCCGTGGCGAGGAAGAGACCGTCAGCCACATGTATCTGACCCATGTGCTGCTGCTTGCGGCAATCCCGGCTGTGTCGGCCTACATCGGCGCGACCCAGGTGGGCTGGAGCATCGGCGGTGGAGAGCCGGTCAAGCTGACGCAGGCCAGTTGCATGCAGCTGGCGATACTCTCCTACTTCGCGATGCTGGCCGGTGTGGCGGTAATGGGCGGTTTCATCCACTGGATGGCGCGCACCTACGACGCCAACCCGACGCTTACGCAGTGCATCGTATTCGCCGCGTACACCGCGACACCGCTGTTCATCGGCGGGCTCGCCGGCCTCTACCCGCACCTGTGGCTCGGGATGCTGGTGGGCACCGCGGCGGTCTGCTACACGGCCTACCTGCTCTACGTTGGCTTGCCGAAGTTCATGAACATCCCGGAAGACGAGGGTTTCATGTTCTCCAGCTCGGTGCTTGCCGTGGGGCTGGTGGTGCTTGTGGCCATCATCGCGCTGTCGGTCATCACCTGGGGCATGGGTATCGGCCCCGTCTACGTGCGCTGAGCCGCTGCGCTTGATCAGGCCGCCTTCGGGCGGCCTTTTTCGTACTCGCCAAGGGAGCGCGACGAAACGACAGGGAAACCCTCGCCGCATCTGCCGTTCTAAAGCCATAACGCCGCTGGCGACTCGTAGCGCAGCGGCCCTCAAGGCAGACGGAGACTCGGTATGATCCCGCACTTTTTCACATTGCTTACCCGCCCCGACAAGGCGTGGACCGACATTCGCCGCGACGAGGAGAAGAACAGCTCCAACTACCTTGTCCATCTGCTGCTCTGGGCATTGCTGCCTGCCATCTGCATGTTCATCGGCACCCGCTACGTCGGCTGGAGCCTGGTGGAAAACGAACGCATCTGGCTCGACACCCGCAGCGCGTCCCAGCTGAGCCTGCTGATCTATCTGACGATCATCCTCGGCACCTTCATCATGGGCTTCTTCCTGCGCTGGATGTCGCGGACCTTCGACGCCCGCCCGACATTCAACCAGTGTGTCGGCTTCACCGCCTACGTCATCACGCCATTCTTCCTCGCCGGGCTTGGCGCGCTCTACCCGACGCGCTGGATCGCCATCCTGGTGATCGTGGCCGCGGGGGTCTACTCGACCTACCTGCTCTTTGTCGGCCTGCCGAAATTCATGCGTATCGACAACCGCAACACCTTTCTCTACGGCGCCTGTACCTGGGCTGTCGGGCTGCTGGTGCTGGTCAATCTGAAGGTGCCGATGATCCTGTTCTGGCTGCAGGTGCTGGAGCCCACCTATGAGCGCAATACGCCGGAAAACCAGAGCTACGGCTTCGAGGAGAATCGCCCGCAGGACGAACCGGGCGGTCTGGACAACGAACGCCGATTCAACGAACGACCGAACGAGTGACCAACGAGACTGCTCGGCCCCGAGGCGCTTTGGCATAATGCGGCGCTCCCAGGAGTTGCCTCAATGCCCGAGCGTCTCAATGCCCGAGTCGAAGCCTGCTACGCGCTGGCCGAGCAATTTTTCAAGCGCCGCTTCCCCCGCCCCGAGGTGAGCCTGAAGTTGCGCGGCCAGAAGGCCGGCGTGGCTCACCTGCAGCAGAATCTGCTGCGTTTCAACGAACAGCTCTACCGCGAGAACACCGAACACTTCCTGCGCCAGACCGTGGCTCATGAGGTGGCGCACCTGGTGGCGCATCAGATGTTCGGCGCACGGATTCAGCCCCACGGTGAGGAATGGCAACTGATCATGCGCGGTGTCTACGAGCTGCCACCGGATCGCTGCCACACCTATGCGATACGCCGCCGCGTCGGCACTCGATACGTCTATCGCTGCAGCTGCGCCGATCAGGATTTCGCCTTCACGCCGCAGCGCCATGCGCTGGTTGCCAAGGGTCGACGCTACTACTGTCGGCGCTGCAAGACGACGCTGTCGTTCACTGGCGAACAGCGCCGCGAATGAAGCCGTCGCGGCTGCTCAGAGTGCTCGCGCCCGCCAGGCGGCCATGACGAACAGCCCCGCCAGCAGGGCCATCAACGGCTGCCAGCCGGCGTGATCCCAGACGTACCCGGCACCGTACCCCACCACGCTCGACCCCAGATAATAGGCGCAGAGATAGAGCGCCGAGGCCTGCGCACGCGCGCCCTGCGCATGACTGCCGACCTGGCCGCTCGCCACTGCATGCGCGGCGAAGAAACCGAGGGTGAACACGCCGAGGCCGACGACAATGCTGGCCAGCCAGGGCGTTGCGCAGAGCCCGACGCCGAGCAGCATGAGCGCCACGCCGCCGCGCAGAACCTGCCGCGCACCGAAGCGCGGCACCAGACGGCCTGCCCAGCCGGCACTGAAAATGCCGCCGAGATAGACGACGAACAACAGACCGATGAACGTGGAAGACAGGCCGAATGGCGCGCCAGCCAGGCGGAAGCCAATGTAATTGAACAGCGCGACGAAGCCCCCCATCAGCAGGAAGCCCTGCAGGAACAGGCTGCGCAGGACCGGGTTCGACAGGTGCAGGCGGAAATTGGCCAGCAGGACCGTCAACGAGAGCGGCTGCGCCTTGAAGTGGCGCGACGCCGGCAGCAACCAGACGAACAGGCTCAAGGCCACCATTCCCAGCGCAGCGATACCGCCGAGCGCCAGCGTCCAGCCGCCCAGATCACTCAACAGGCCGGACAGCAAGCGCCCGAGCATCCCACCCAGAGCGGTGCCGCCGATGTACAGCCCCATCGCCGCCGGCAGCGAGTCCGGGTCGAACTCTTCACCGACATAGGCCATCGCCAGCGCCGGCAGGCCACTCAGCGCCAGGCCCAGCAGCGTGCGCAATAGCAGCAGCAGATGCCAGGACTCCACCAGCACGCATGCCAGGCCAAGCAGGCTCGCCAACCCGAGCGCTGCGGCCATGACCGGCTTGCGCCCCCAGCTTTCACCCAGCGCCCCGGAGATCAGTAAGCAGAGTGCGAGCGACAGCGTCGTCAGCGACAGCGCCAGGCTGCTATTGGCCGCGGAGACGGCGAAATGCGCGGCCAGCAACGGCAGCAACGGCTGGATGCAATACAACAGCGCGAAGGTGGCGAAGCCGGCACAGAACAGCGCCAGCGTGGCGCGTCGATAGGCGGCAGTACCGCGTTTGAGGTGGGGGGTTTCGATCATCGTCAACGCCTGCAGCAGGCTGAAAAAAAGCCGCGCAGGCTAGCACGGTTGCCCCGTCGCCGCGCGCCGATCGAGTGAGTCGCCAATCGATGGGACCGCGCCGACTGCAAAACTATCGAAACGAACATTGCCCTATGTTGGTCAGTGACTAGACTCCCCGATATGCCAGTCGGAGTAGAACAATGACAGTAACGCCGAATGACACCCGCCCCTCTGTCGCCTCGACCAAGCGGGACGAGACCCGCCTGTTCGTCTTCCTGATCGTGTTTCTGTTTCCCATCCTGAGCGTCGCGCTGGTCAGCGGCTACGGTTTCATCGTCTGGATCGTGCAGATGATCTTCGGGCCGCCGGGCCCAGCCTAGCTCCCGCACCATTGACCGGGGCGCTCACGCCCTGCCACCAAGCCAGGCAGAAACGCGTGATGGGACACCCTTTGCATATCGCCAGCCTCCTGGTGCACTGCCGCCCCGAGTGGCTGGCCGCGCTGAAAACCAACCTCCAGTTGCTACCCGGTCTCGAGCTGCATCAGGAAAGCCCCAGCGGCAAGCTGGTGGTGGTGCTCGAGGCCGAGCACGAGTCGCGCATCCTCGCTGCGATCGACCACATCCAGCAGCTGCCTGGCGTCCTCAACGCCGCCCTGGTCTACCACGAAGAACTCCTCGAAGGAGACGCCTGATGAGCCTTACCCGACGTCAATTCGCCAAGGCCAATGCCGCCGCCATCGCGGCGACCGTGGCCGGCATGCCCATCGCTTCGACCGCGAGCAATCTGGTCACCGAAGCGGACGCCACTAACCTCAAGTGGGACAAGGCCCCCTGCCGTTTCTGCGGCACGGGCTGCGGCGTGATGGTGGCGACGCGAGAGAATCGGGTGGTCGCCACGCACGGCGACGTCAAGGCGGACGTCAACCGCGGCATCAACTGCGTCAAGGGTTACTTCCTGTCGAAGATCATGTACGGCACCGATCGCCTCACCCAGCCCCTGCTGCGCATGAAAGACGGCAAGTTCGACAAGCAGGGCGAGTTCCAGCCGGTTACCTGGGATCAGGCCTTCGACATCATGGAGGAAAAGTACAAGGCCGCACTCAAGGCTGGCGGCCCGGAAGCCATCGGCATGTTCGGTTCGGGGCAGTGGACGATCTGGGAAGGTTACGCCGCAAACAAGCTGATGAAGGCCGGCTTCCGTTCCAACAACATCGACCCCAACGCGCGCCACTGCATGGCCTCGGCAGCATTCGGCTTCATGCGCACCTTCGGCATGGACGAGCCGATGGGCTGTTACGAAGACATCGAGGCTGCCGACGCTTTCGTGCTGTGGGGCTCGAACATGGCCGAGATGCACCCGGTGCTGTGGACGCGCCTCACCGACCGCAGACTGAGCGCGCCACACGTCAAGGTCGCGGTGATGTCCACCTTCGAGCATCGCAGCTTCGAGCTGGCCGACATCCCGATGATCTTCAACCCGCAGACCGACCTGGTGATCCTCAACTACATCGCCAACCACATCATCCAGAGCGGCGCGGTGAACAAGGAGTTCATCGACAAGCACACCCGATTCGCCAAGGGTGCCACGAACATCGGCTACGGCCTGCGTCCGACCGATCCGCTGGAGCTGAAGGCCGAGAATGCCGCGGTGGCCAACACCTGGACCGACATTGGCTACGAGGACTACGTCGAGTTCCTCAAACCCTACACCCTGGAACACGCCGCCAAGGAATCGGGCGTACCGGCCGAGCGCCTGAAGGCCCTGGCCGAGCTGTACGCCGACCCCAAGGTCAAGGTGATGTCCTTCTGGACCATGGGCTTCAACCAGCACACCCGCGGTGTCTGGGCGAACAACATGATCTACAACATCCATCTGCTCACCGGAAAGATCAGCGAGCCGGGCAACAGCCCGTTCTCGCTCACCGGCCAGCCCTCGGCCTGCGGCACCGCGCGCGAGGTCGGGACCTTCTCCCACCGCCTGCCAGCGGACGTGGCCGTCACCAACCCCAAGCATCGCGCCATTACCGAAAAGATCTGGAAGCTGCCCGAAGGCACCATCCAGGAAAAGCCCGGGTTCCACGCCGTCGACCAGAGCCGCAAGCTCAAGGACGGCGTGCTGAAGGTGTACTGGACACAGGTGACCAACAACATGCAGGCCGGCCCCAACGTGATGCAGGAGATCCTGCCAGGCTGGCGCAACCCGGAAACCTTCGTGATCGTGTCGGACGTCTACCCCACGGTCTCCGCCCAGGCCGCCGACCTCATCCTGCCCAGCGCCATGTGGGTGGAGAAGGAAGGCGCTTACGGCAATGCCGAGCGCCGCACCCAGTTCTGGCACCAGCTGGTCACCGCACCCGGCGAGGCGCGCTCGGATCTGTGGCAACTGGTGGAGTTTTCCAAGCGCTTCCGCGTCGATGAGGTATGGCCGGCGGAGCTGCTGAGTAAGGCGCCGGAGTTCAAGGACAAGACGCTGTTCGACGTGCTGTTCAAGAATGGCCAGGTCGATCGTTTCTCCAACGACGAAATCGCCGAGGGTTATGCCAACCATGAGGCCGAGGCATTCGGCTTCTATCTGCAGAAGGGTTTGTTCGAGGAGTACGCCGAGTTCGGCCGCGGCCACGCCCACGATCTGGCGGCGTTCGACGTCTACCATCGTGAACGCGGCCTGCGCTGGCCAGTGGTCAACGAGAAGGAGACCCAGTGGCGCTACCGCGAGGGTTACGACCCCTACGTCGAAGCCGGCAGCGGTGTGCAGTTCTATGGCAATGCGGACAAGAAGGCGATCATCTTCGCGCTTCCCTATGAGGTGCCCGCCGAGGTGCCGGATGAAGAGTATCCGTTCTGGCTGAGCACCGGTCGGGTGCTCGAGCACTGGCACACCGGCAGCATGACGCAGCGTGTCGACGAACTGCACAAGGCGGTACCTGACGCCCTCGTCTACATGCACCCCGAGGATGCGCGCAAGCTCAACGTGCGCCGCGGCAGTGTGGTCAAGATCGTCAGCCGACGCGGCGAGATGCAGGGCCGGGTCGAAACGCGCGGGCGCAACAAGCCGCCGATGGGGCTGGTGTACGTCCCGTTCTTCGATGCCAACAAGCTGATCAACAAGGTCACGCTCGATGCCACCGACCCGATCTCCAAACAGACCGATTTCAAGAAATGCGCCGTGAAGATCGAAGTGGTCAGCATCGCCTGAGGAGAGCCGCCATGAAATTCTGCCTACTGCCGCTGACGCTGCTCGCGGTGTTCGGTCTGGCTGTTGCCGCCGAAACCAACTATCCCCTCGACGCCCCCGCGCCGGACGGCCGACGCCCGGGCGGCACCATCACCCAAGAATTCACCCCGCCCCCGTTGCACGACGAGGAAAACAAGGATGTCCGGCGCGAACGCAACTACCCGGAGCAACCGCCGACCATCCCTCACAGCATCCGCGGCTATCACGTCGACAAGAACGCCAACAAATGCCTGAGCTGCCATAGCCGAGCCAACAGCGCCCGCGCCCAGGCACCGATGATCAGCATCACCCACTACACCGACCGCGATCAGCAGACCCTCGCCGCGGTGGCGCCACGACGGTACTTCTGCACGCAGTGCCACGTGCCGCAGCAGGATGTGAAGCCGCTGGTGGAAAACCGCTTCAAGAACATCGACGAGCTGCTGTACCGGGAAACCTCACCATCCACCGGCGGAAACTGAGGGGGCCTGGATGAAGTCGATCAAGTCGTTTTTCAAACGCTACTGGGCCGTCCTGCGGCGACCGAGCGTCCACTACAGCCTCGGCGCGCTGACGCTTGGTGGGTTCATCGCCGGCATCATCTTCTGGGGCGGTTTCAACACGGCGCTGGAGGCCACCAACACCGAGGCATTCTGCATCTCCTGCCATGAGATGGAAGACAACGTGTTCATGGAGATCAAGGACACCATCCACTACAGCAACCGCTCCGGCGTGCGTGCGACCTGCCCGGATTGCCACGTGCCACACCAGTGGACCGACAAGATCGCGCGCAAGATGCAGGCCTCCAAGGAAGTCTGGGGCAATATCTTCGGCACCATCAGCACCCGCGAGAAATTCCTCGAGAAACGCCGCGAGCTGGCCGAGCACGAATGGGCACGGCTCAAGGCGAACGACTCGCTGGAGTGCCGCAACTGCCACAACTTCGACTACATGGACTTCACCCGGCAGGGCAAGCGCGCAGCGGAGTTCCACTCCACCGCCCTGGCCAGCGGCGAGGCGACCTGCATCGACTGCCACAAAGGCATCGCCCACAAACTGCCGGACATGCGAGGGGTGCCGGGCTGGTAACCGGCAGATCGGCGCAAAAAAAACCTGGCTCAGGCCAGGTTTTTTCATATCCGGAGAAGCTTAGGCCTTCGGCAGCGTCACGCCGCGCTGGCCCTGGTACTTACCGCCGCGGTCGCGGTAGGACACCTCGCACTCCTCATCCGATTCGAGGAACAGCATCTGCGCCACACCTTCGTTGGCGTAGATCTTCGCCGGCAGCGTGGTGGTGTTGGAGAACTCCAGGGTCACATGCCCTTCCCACTCAGGCTCCAGCGGCGTCACGTTGACGATGATGCCGCAGCGCGCATAGGTGCTCTTGCCCAGGCAGATGGTCAGCACGTTGCGTGGAATGCGGAAGTACTCGACGGTGCGTGCCAGCGCGAAGGAGTTCGGCGGGATGATGCAGACGTCGCTCTTGATATCGACGAAGCTCTTCTCGTCGAAATTCTTCGGGTCCACCGTTGCAGAGTTGATATTGGTGAAGACCTTGAATTCGTCAGCGCAGCGCACATCGTAACCGTAGCTGGAGACACCGTAGGAGATCAGCCGGTCATTGCCTTCATTGCGCACCTGCCGCTCGACGAAAGGCTCGATCATGCCGTGTTCCTGGGCCATGCGGCGAATCCACTTGTCCGATTTGATGCTCATGGCTGGCGTCCTGAATAGGTTAATGGGCCTGCGAAGAGGCGCATCTTACCGAGCCTGACGTGGGTGTTCAAAGCCTGGCTACTGGCGCGCCGCAACGGCCGTCACAGCCGGCAGCAGCCACTCGGCGAAGAAATCCAAAATAAAGCTCGCTTTGCTCCAGAAAAACGGTATTGTTACTGGGCTGCTGCTGCATGTGTCACCGTGAATCGCTACATGTTTAGATTTCGATCCAAATATCGATACGACTCCTATCTCCTTGCACACAGTGATGTTCGGGCCTTTTAGCCCGCACTTTATTCTTCAAAACTTGGTTCAAGGAGACATCAAATGTCCAATCGCCAAACCGGTACCGTTAAGTGGTTCAACGATGAGAAAGGCTTCGGCTTCATCACTCCGCAATCCGGTGACGACCTCTTCGTACACTTCCGTGCCATTCAGGGTGACGGCTTCAAGAGCCTGAAAGAAGGCCAGCAAGTCTCCTTCGTCGCTACCCGCGGCCAGAAAGGCATGCAAGCTGAGGAAGTTCAGGTTATCTAACCTGAGGCTTCTCTGAAAAAGCCCCGCTTCGGCGGGGCTTTTTTGTGCCTGCGATTTCCTTCAGCCTGCGGACGGCGAGCTGACGCCGCCCGCAGGCTGTCGACTCAATCCTCGGACACCACGATCTTCGGCATCGACTGGGCGATGATGTGCCCACTCTGGGCGATGCGAGCGCCGACGGTACGCGCCATCTGCTGATAGATCATGGCGATCTGGCTGTCCGGATCAGCAATGGTGGTCGGCTTGCCGGCATCCGACTGGCTGCGGATCGCCATCGACAGCGGCAGCGAGGCCAGCAGATCGACGTTGTACTGCGAAGCCAGCTTCTCGCCGCCACCCTCGCCAAACAGGTGTTCGGCATGACCGCAGTTGGAGCAGATGTGGATGGCCATGTTTTCCACCACGCCCAGCACCGGGATATTGACCTTGCGGAACATCTCCACGCCTTTCTTGGCATCCAGCAGAGCCAGGTCCTGTGGCGTGGTAACGATCACCGCGCCGGTCACCGGGACCTTCTGCGCCAGCGTCAGCTGGATATCCCCGGTGCCCGGCGGCATGTCCACCACCAGGTAGTCGAGATCGTTCCACTCGGTCTGGGTGATCAGCTGCAGCAGCGCACCGGACACCATGGGCCCGCGCCAGACCATCGGCGTCTTGTCATCGGTGAGGAAGGCCATCGACATGACCTGCACGCCATGCGCCTGCAATGGAATGAACGCCTTGCCGTCACGGATCTCCGGCCGGGTGCCCTCGGCGATGCCAAACATGATGCCCTGGCTCGGCCCGTAGATGTCGGCATCCAGCACGCCGACCCGCGCCCCCTCACGGGCCAGCGCCAGCGCCAGATTAGCCGCCGTGGTGGACTTGCCGACGCCGCCCTTGCCGGACGCCACCGCGATGATGTTCTTCACATTGGCCAGTGCCGGCACCTGATCCTGCGCCTTGTGCGCACGGATCACGCAGTCCACCTGCACATCGGCACGGTTGACGCCCTCGAGCCCTTCAATGGCCATCGCCAGCATCTGCGCCCAACCGCTGCGAAACAGCCCGGCGGCGTAGCCCAGCTCCAGCTGCACGCTGACCCGGTCGCCCTGGATGTCGATTGAACGCACACAGCCGGCGCCCACCGGATCCTGATTCAGATGGGGGTCGGTGTACTGGCGCAGTACGGTTTCCACAGCTTCGCGGGTGACGGACATGGTTACTCCTGGAAAGACCGAGCAAATCAGACAGGCATCTTACCCTGCCCTGTAGTTCCGAGCCCACCGACGACCGGGACTATGGGGCTACCTTGGCCACGCGGGTGAAAAAACCGTGGCAGAGCTATATAGTTGCAGACTTTCTTTCGCCATTCCGACTGCCGAGTCCCCATGTCCGAAGCCCGCCAGATCCTCGTTACCAGCGCCCTGCCCTATGCCAACGGTTCGATCCACCTCGGCCACATGCTCGAGTACATTCAGACCGACATGTGGGTACGCTTCCAGAAGCTGCGCGGCAACCAGTGCATCTATGTTTGCGCCGACGACGCCCATGGCTCGGCGATCATGCTGCGGGCGGAAAAGGAAGGCATCACCCCCGAACAGCTGATCGCTAACGTCCAGGCCGAGCACAGCGCCGATTTCGCCGACTTCCTTGTCAATTTCGACAACTTCCATAGCACCCACTCGCCAGAGAACCGCGAACTGGCCGAGCTGATCTACACCCGTCTGCGCGACGCCGGGCACATCGCCACCCGCTCCGTGACACAGTACTTCGATCCCGAAAAGGGCATGTTCCTTGCCGACCGCTTCATCAAGGGCACCTGCCCCAAATGCGGTGCCGAGGACCAGTACGGCGACAACTGCGAGAAATGCGGCGCCACCTACGAGCCCACCGAGCTGAAAGACCCGCGCTCGGCGATCTCTGGCGCCACCCCGGTGCTCAAGGACTCCAAGCACTTCTTCTTCAAGCTGCCCGACTTCGAGGCGATGCTCAAGGAATGGACCCGCGGCGGCGCGCTGCAAGAGTCGGTGGCCAACAAGATCGCCGAGTGGCTCGATGGTGGCCTGCAGGAATGGGACATCTCCCGCGACGCCCCCTACTTCGGCTTCGAGATCCCCGGCGAGCCGGGCAAGTACTTCTACGTCTGGCTGGATGCACCGATCGGCTACATGGCGAGCTTCCGGAATCTCTGCAAGCGTCGTCCCGAGCTTTCTTTTGACGCCTTCTGGAGCAAGGACTCGAGCGCCGAGCTGTATCACTTCATCGGCAAGGACATCATCAACTTCCACACTCTGTTCTGGCCAGCCATGCTGGACGGCGCGGGCTTCCGCAAGCCGACCGCGGTGAACGTGCATGGTTACCTGACGGTGAACGGGCAGAAGATGTCCAAGTCGCGCGGCACTTTCATCAAGGCGCGCACCTACCTCGACCATCTGAACCCCGAATATCTGCGCTACTACTATGCGTCCAAGCTCGGCCGTGGCGTCGACGACCTCGATCTGAACCTCGACGACTTCGTGCAGAAGGTCAACTCCGACCTGGTCGGCAAAGTGGTCAATATCGCCAGCCGCTGCGCCGGCTTCATCCACAAGGGCAACGACGGCGTGATGGTCGAGGCCAACCCAGAGCCGGAACTCTGGGCAGCCTTCCAAGCCGCCGCGCCGAGCATTGCCGACGCCTACGAGGCGCGTGATTTCGCTCGCGCCATGCGGGAGATCATGGCCCTGGCCGACCGCGCCAACGCCTGGATCGCCGACAAGGCGCCCTGGGCGCTGAACAAGGTCGAGGGCAAGCAGGCCGAGGTGCAGGAAATCTGCGCCCTGGGCGTCAACCTGTTCCGCCAGTTGGTGATCTTCCTCAAGCCCGTGCTGCCGAACCTGGCGGCCGCTGCCGAGCAGTTCCTCAACGTAGCGCCGCTGAGCTGGGACGACCATGCCACGCTGCTGGCCAATCACAAGCTCAACGCCTTTACCCCGCTGATGACCCGCATCGAGCCGGCTAAGATTGACGCCATGATCGAAGCCTCCAAGGAAGATCTGGCCGCCAGCGAAGCCGCTGTTCCAGCTGGCAACGGCGAACTGGCCAAGGCACCGTTGGCCGCCGAGATCAACTTCGACACCTTTGCCGCGGTGGACCTGCGTATCGCCCTGATCGAGAAAGCCGAGTTCGTCGAGGGCGCCGACAAGCTGCTGCGCCTGACCCTGAATATCGGCGATGCCACGCGCAATGTCTTTTCCGGCATCAAGAGCGCCTATCCCGACCCGAGCAAGCTCGAAGGCCGGCTGACCCTGTATGTCGCCAACCTGGCGCCGCGCAAGATGAAGTTCGGCATGTCCGAGGGCATGGTGCTGGCGGCAGGCCCTGGCGGCAGCGAGATCTATCTGCTCAGCCCGGATAACGGCGCCAAGCCCGGCCAGCGCGTCATGTAACCCGGCTTCGCGTGCCGGCCCGCCGGCACGCGAAGCTCGTCGTTAAACGGAAATGCCATGAGCGAGCCTGTAGATCCGTCACGCTGCCCGCTCTGCGGCCAGCCCAACCAGTGCGCCGAGTGCGATCCCACCGCGGATCAGCCATGCTGGTGCTTTACCACCACCATTCCCCAGGACACGCTCGTCGGCATTCCCGCTGCCCTCAGAAACCGGGCCTGCATCTGTCCTCGCTGCGCTCGTCGTGAAACCGCAGCCAAAACCTGATGCGCCTCGATCGTTATCTCGGTAGCCGCGCACAGCTCAGCCGCCAGGACGTCCGCCGGCTGGTGAGCGATGGCCGAGCACGGGTAAATGGCGAAGTCACTTGCACCCTGGACCGGGAGGTACGCATATTCGACTGTGTCGAACTTGATGGTCAGGTTCTGCAACCGGGCAAGATCGCCCGCTATCTGATGCTGCACAAACCCCCCGGCTGCGTCAGCGCCACCCGTGATGCCGCACATCGCACGGTGATCGACCTGATCGATGAACCGGACAAGGATGACCTGCATATCGCCGGCCGCCTCGACTTCAATACCACCGGCCTCATGCTGCTGACCAACGACGGCCAATGGTCACGCCGCCTGACTCCACCGACCAGCCTGCAAGGCAAGGTCTATCTGGTGGAAACCGAAGACGTGATCGATCCCGGCTGCGTCGAGGCCTTCGCCCGAGGCCTGTACTTTCGCTTCGAGGATCTCACTACCCTACCGGCCGAACTGGTGCTGCTGGGCCCTCACCGAGCCCGCCTGACCCTGCATGAAGGGCGCTACCACCAGGTCAAACGCATGTTCGGCCACTTCGGCAACAAGGTCACCGCCCTGCACCGCGAGAGCATGGGCCCACTATTGCTGGATGCCAGCCTGACACCCGGCTGCTACCGACCATTGACGGACAGCGAGATCGCACAAATTTGACCGCCCATAGCCACCGGCCAGAAAAACCTGCCGCCACGCTTCATTTCACCCCAGCCTTCTGGTAAAAAGGCACCCCTGAGCGGGCGTCGTATAATGGCATTACCTGAGCTTCCCAAGCTCATGACGAGGGTTCGATTCCCTTCGCCCGCTCCACATGCCCGTTTCCACATGTTCCCACATGCACCGGAAACACCCTCGAAGCCCCGCCTAGTGCGGGGTTTCTTGTTTCTACATGCTTCCCGATATGCCCATATAGCATTGCCCACGGTGTACACCAGCTTGTACACTGAGGAAAATGACCTAACTAAGGTGTACACGGATGAAGCGTTCAGAGATCAGGAAACGCCCGCTCGCAGACACGGTACTGGCGAGCCTAGAGCCTGAAAGCAAGGAATACCGGGAGCTGGACGGCAACGGCCTGTACTTCCGCGTGAAGGCCAATGGTCAAAAGGGCTGGCTGCTGCGTCACAAGAAGCCTGACGGGCGCTGGGGCTGGCACGGCCTGGGGGGCTATCCCGAGATACCAGCCAAGGTAGCCCGCAAGAAAGCATTGGAACTACGCGAACTGGTAGCCCACGGCGTAGATCCGGTACAGCACAAAGCAGCGCAGAAAGCCGCCAGAGAGGCCGCTGTGCTGAACCCGTTCCGCGAGTCGGTAGCCTACTGGTATCAGCGCAAGGTGGATGACGGCCTAGCCGAAAGCACACTCCGCCTAATGCGGGGCTACCTGGACAACGACATTCTGCCGGCGCTAGGCGATAAGCCGATCACAGAGATTACACCGAGGGACTGCGTTGCTTTGCAGGAGAGCATCGAGGCCCGAGGCGCAACGAACACACGCGACAAGATCCGCGTTGCCTTACGCCAGATATTCAGCCAGGCAATCGCCCGTGGCCTGTGCGAGGTCAACCCAGCGTCCGAGCTGGTCACTATCGCCACGAAGACGCCACGCGCTAAGCCATACCCTCACCTGCTGGAACCTGAGCTGCCGGCCTTCCTGCAAGCCATGCGGGGTAGCACCAGCCGCACGCCTGCCCGTACAGCGACCTGGCTGTGCCTCTGGACGGCTTCACGGCCTGGAATGGTGCGATGGGCTGAATGGTCAGAGATCGACTTCGAAACGGCTCTGTGGACGATCCCAGCGGCCAAGATGAAGACCCGCCGCGACCATGTGGTGCCGCTATCCCGCCAAGCGCTCGATGCGCTACGCGAACTGCACCGGCTGACTGGACGTGGCCGCTATCTGTTCCCCGGCATCGGTGCGAAGCAGCCCGTTATCAGCGAGAACACAATCAACCTGACGCTGCGCAAGATCGGCTACAGAGGCCGCTTGGTAGGTCACGGCACCAGACACACCGCCAGCACGTTATTACGCGAACACGGGTGGCATAGGGACCATGTAGAGGCCCAGCTAGCGCACAAGGAAGAAGGCGTAGCGGGCATCTACAACCAAGCCCAATACCTACCCCAGCGCCGCGCCATGATGCAGTGGTATTGCGACTACCTGGACTGCCTGGCCGATGGCATGACCCCGGCACAACGGGCCGACTATGACCGTCGCGTTAACGTCATCGAGAGCAACATCGTCGAGCTGGTGCGCGCATGAAAAATGGAAAACGGCCCGAGGGGCTACCTACAAAACCTACGAAAGCCAAAGGCTGGAAGCGCTGATGGCTGCAAGCAAATTGACTCAACGATGCTGGATGATTGCCGAGAGTTTGGGTCAGCCCCCTAGCGCCAGCCAAAGGGCATACGAAGCCATTGGGGATGAGCTGATGGATCAGCCAATCCAGAGACATATTGCCCTTTCGATTGCAGGTTACGTTTCAGAGTGGAGGAAAACCGGAAACCCCTTTTACATCGACGCGGCATTCATGCTGCTGTATCAGGTCGGCGGAACTCCAACCGAGACGATGATTGCAGAAGACGCCGCTGCCAGATCATCCAGGTTCAATGGCACACCTGCTGGCACGCCCGATTCGATTAAAAATGAAAATGCTGAGTGGTCTGCGCTGATGCTGATGGCGAATCTGATTTTCAACGGAGTATCTCTTCGCGAGTCAGCCCTAAAGGCGGCGTCCTATTACGCAATCAAGTACCCCGGCCTAAAACGTAAGAAAGCTTCCACCCTTGAGCGGTTCTATTCAAAGAAAGTTAGGAAGCGCGGCGTGGAGAGTGGCCTTTTCGAGAATTGGCGCAAGCATTCGTCCCCTGAGCAAGGCGTCCAATGGCAGGAAATTTTAAAAACGATTCCAGAGTGCCCCATTGACCTGATCGGAAATGCCAGGGACTAAGCGAAAAAAAGGATTTGGATTTTTCCCCTCTAAACCGAAACACGGGTGCATACCTTAGTAAGCGTCACCAATACGGAGGCGCTCAAATGCACCTAGACAGTACCCCATCAAAAGCACTCATCCGCCAGTCCGCACTCTGCGAATGGCTCGACCTGTCCCGCTCGGGCTTGGACAAGCTCCGCAAGAAAGACCCCACCTTTCCGAAGCCTCTCAAAGATGGCGATACCCGCCAGGCCGCTGCGTATTACGTCGTGTCCGAGGTGGAGAGCTGGCTCCGCTCGAAGATCGAAGCGAGGGATGCAGCATGATCGCACTTGCTCCCGTATGCGTCCGCATGTATCGTTTGCCCGTCGCTGCAAATTCAGTGACCGGGTTTGGCGACCCGAACACTTCTAGGCGCACAAGCGCCCCATATCCGATAGCAGGCGCTTTTTTTGCGTCCGCCGTTTCGAGTTATGGCGGCTGTGCGTGGGAGACCGAAAGGTCTGCCGGGTTCCTAGAGTCTCGGTTCGCCAACCCGCGTACAGCTGCCACCCTTAATCGTTTGGCGACGATCTGTGGCAGCTCCTTAACTCTAGGAGCTACACCCATGCGCACTACCCTTACCCGCAATCCGTCCACCCACGCCGCCGCCTGGAAGGCCCGCGCCTTCGCCGCTCTGCGTTCCGACTCATCCCTATCTGTCCGCCTGCGCCGCTACAACGAAGCGATGGCCCGCGCCCGTTCGCTGGAAACCGTAGGGGGTGTGCAATGAGTACTCGCATCGCTGCTATGGGCCGAATCGCCGACGACGCAATCGAGCAGGTCCGATATGGGAAAGAGCACGCCCGATGGCTCGCCGCGCTGATGACTGCGATTCACCGGGAGCTTGAGCCAAGCCCCGCGCTACTGACAGCCCGCGCAAGCCGTGTGCAGGATTTGGCTAGCTTGGGGCAGTACCTGGCCGACGATCTGGCTAACTACATGGATTGCCGCGCCAGTGAGCTGCAAGAGAAGGCCGACGCCGTAGGGGGTGCGCAATGAAGCCCGTTTGCTGGAGTCACCTGCTGCCCGATCCGATGGTTCTTAACGACTACTCGGATGACAAGCTCGAAGCCGTCGAGCGCACCGCCGATTGCGAGGTTCTGAACCTGACGCTTGGAATCGCGGCAATTGGCGAGCTGCTGGCCTTTACCGCCGACGCTGGCGAACTGGAGAAGGACACCGCCCGCAATATCGGCTGGCTGATCAACTCGCTGGGCAAGCTGTCGAGCAGGCTGGTCGATACCTCAAACGGCGCGGTGGAAGAACAACACTGCCGCAAGGCAGCCGCACCGCTCCCGACCGCAGAGGGCTAACACGATGACCATTCAAAACGGCGCCTGCGCGCCGATGGGATCGGCTTGCCTGGAAAAAGTCCTGGCCCGGCTCGACAAGGTGAAATCGGACGGTGCCGGTAAGTGGAAAGCGTGCTGCCCGGCGCACGACGACAAAGCCCCCAGCCTGAGCATTCGCGAGGCCAGCGACGGCAAGGTGCTGCTGCATTGCTTCGCTGGTTGCACGGCTACCGATATCGCCGCGGCTATCGGCCTGGAATTGCGCGACCTGTTCCCCGGCGTGCACCAACCACGACGTGGACCAAGCAAAGCCGCAGTACAGCACGAGCGCACCATTTATCAGATCGGCCTTTCGATGCAGATGCAAGGCTGCCGCTTAGACGCAGAAGACCAAGCCCGCTTCGATCTAGCCAAGAAACGACTGGGGGTGAATCAATGACTGCCGTCGCTAAAGATCGCTTCGCAACCGAGTGGAGTTTGCTGGATCAGCTGCCAGCCTTCGCAGCCGAGATGCCAGAACATGCGCTCGCGTCATTCATCAACCCAGCGATTCAGCCGCAAGCTCTGCCAGTCGGACTTACCCCAGCCCTGCCCTGGGAGGATGAACTCCTGCCGAAAGAGCTTCGCTACTTCGTCCGAGACGTGGCAGACCGCACCCAGTGTCCGCCCGACTTCGTAGCCGTCGCGCTCATCGTCGGGATCAGCGCTGTGGTAGGACGCAAGTTCAGCATCCACCCGAAGCAGCACGACGACTGGGAGGTTGTGCCGAATCAATGGGGTTGCATCATCGGCAGACCGTCCGCGATGAAGTCACCCGCCATGAAGCAGGCGCTACGCCCGCTGGCCGCGTTGGAGGCAAAAGAGCGGGAAAAGCACCGGGACGCGATGACCGAGCATAAGGCCGCTGGCGAAATCCTGGACTTGGAGCGCAAATCCGCCAAGGAAAAAGCCAAGAAGCTGATGACGGATGGCAAGAAGGACGCTGCGCTAGCCGCTCTGACAGAGTTCGCAAACGACCTACCCGCACCAGTCGCACGCCGCTACATCGTCAACGATGCCACGGTGGAAAAGCTGGGCGAGCTGCTGAACGAAAACCCCAACGGCCTGCTGCTAGTACGCGACGAGCTGGGCGGATGGCTTGCAACGATGCAGACGGAGGATGGCGCAGTTGGTCGCGCCTTCTACCTGGAATGCTTCGACGGCAACGGATCTTTCGTTTATGACCGGATCGGACGCGGAACCGTGTTTATCGAGTCGTGCTGCCTCTCGCTGATCGGCGGCATTCAGCCCTCGCGTATCGCGCCACTGGTGCGCGGGGCTGTCACTGGAGAACTGGACGATGGCCTGGTGCAACGCCTGCAACTCGCTGTATGGCCGGATGATGATCGGGAGTGGTCGCTCGTGGATCGCTGGCCGAACAAATCTGCCAAGGATCGGGTAGACGCGGTTATCGAGCGTCTGGACCAGATGCCGGATGAACCACGCAAGGCGCTGCACTTCGTACCTGAGGCGCAAGAGCTGTTCAACGCTTGGTACACCGAGCACATGCTCGAAATCAGGCAAGGCGATATCCACCCGGCGCTGCAATCGCACTTTATGAAGATGCCGCAGACCATCGCCGGACTGGCCTTGCTGTTCGGCCTGATCGACGGCGGGACCGAGGCTGTTTGCATGCACGCCACGGCTCGCGCCCTGGACTGGGCCGATTACCTCAAGTCGCACGCTGCGCGCCTGTACGGTGCCGCGATCAATGCGCCGCTGATGGGCGCCCGCTTGATTCTGGAGCGCAAGGAAAAACTGCCAGAACCGTTTACCCCGAGGGAAGTTCGGCTCAAAGGCTGGGCCGGTCTCGACTCGCTGGAAGCGGTTAACGATGCGCTCGCCACCCTGGCCGAGCATCACATCGTCATCGGCTACGAAGTCGCTAGCGATAAGGGCGGACGCCCGTCCAAGCGGTACGTCTGGCGGAGGGCTGCATGATGGGACGGTGGATGCAGAAAATCCAAAAACACGCAGGCGAGGCACCTACAAAACCAACGAAACCTAGTTTTGTAGGTTCTGTAGGCACCCCATCGGCGCATTTTCAGAAAACGCCATCTGCAAACGACCCGATAACCGCGCCTCAACTGGGCTGGCTTGCAGCAGTCGCCTCGCTACTGGAGGTCGGCACGACGCACTTGATAGAGAAGGGCTTCGTAGACCGGCACGACCTGGAGGAACAGGCAAACGCCGATCCACGCGCAGTTGCCGCACTCATCAAATCCAATCCGAGGTGGCACCAATGCTGACAGCGACCATTACTGGCGGGCTGACTTCGTTTCTCTCAACCACGCCCGAGGGGCACCGCTACTGCACGATCTACAGCGACGAGGCCCGCCGTTCTGTGCGCGCCTTGGTGCTGAATGACACCCATGCGGAACTGATAAGCAAATTACCGAAACATGCGCGGCTAACCGTCACCGGCCAGCTTCGCAGCAAGGGTGCGATAGGCCCATCCGGGCAGACGCTCGCTTACCTGAGCATCGTTGTACAAACCATGAAGATCCACGGAGAACACCAATGACCGACAATACCCAGCCCAACCACGAAGAACTTACCGCTGAGCTTGATCGCCTGCGCCAGAAGAATGCCGAGCTACTGGACGAACTCAAGCGAGCGAAGGCCAAGAGCAACGACAGCAGCGGCGAACTCGAAACGCTACGCGCAGAGGTTCGCAGTCTGCGTCTCGATAAGCCGCTCGACGCTATGCTGGCTGACCTGTTCGTCGTCTCCCCGCGACTGGCCCGCGCAGAGCTTGAAGAAGACTTCAGCTTCGAGCTGGATGAAGCCGGCGATATCGTGGTGCTGAACAAGGAAGGCGAGCGCGTCACTGTCGAAGATCCGCCCGAGCAAGGCCATATCCGAGGCAAGCAGCGCCCGATTGGATTTAACCGCGACGACCTGCGCAAAGTGCTAGCCGAGACGGGAAAGTGGGACCGCATCCTGATTGGCACTCGCGCTACGGGTGGCGGCGCTTCTGCTCAGCCTTACCGAGGCCAAACCACTACAGCCGCCCCAGCCGGGGAACCGCAGCCTGCTAAAGCTGGCTTTGGTCTTCGCTAATGCTATAATGTTACAGCGGCCTCCTGTGGGGGCCGCCCCCTTCGCCCTGTGGGCACCCTCTCGTTACACCCCGGCCCGTGGCCACCCCCTCCGCTTGAGTCTGTGACCCTGCGAATCAAAACATTCTGATTCGAGGCAATATCTCATGGCCGTTACCCGCCTAACCGACGTAATCGTTCCCGAAGCCTTTACCGACTATCTCGTGCAAAACACTATGGAGCGTACCGCCCTGGTGCAATCCGGCGTCATGGCACGAAACGCCGTTATCACTGCCCAGCTCAATGCTGGTGCTGATTCGTTCTCTGTGCCGTTCTGGCGTGATTTGGGGGATGAGGAGGCCAACATTAGCTCCGACGATCCCACCGTTTTCTCCACTCCGAATCTGATTCAGGCAAGCAAGCAGCTCGTCCGCAAGGCGTTTCTGCACCAGTCCTGGTCGGCAATGAACCTGGCAAGCGAGCTGGCCGGATCTGATGCAATGGCGCGCATCCAAGACCGCGCCGTTGCCTACTGGGACCGCCAGCTACAGCGCCGCCTTGTCGCATCGCTCAACGGGGTACTGGCCGACAACGTGGCCAACGACAGCTCCGATATGGTGCTCGATATCACTGCCGCTACCGCCAATGCATTCAGCCCCGAGGCAGTCATCGACGCTGCCGGCACGCTTGGCGATGCAATGGACGGCGTTACCGGCATCGCGATGCACTCCGACCTCTACCGCCAGGCGCTCAAAGCCGACCTCATCGAGTTCGTTCAACCGAGCGCTGGCTCGATGCGGATGCCGACCTATCGTGGTCTTGCTGTCATCGTCGATGACGGAATGCCGAAGGTTTCGGACGGCGCTACCGGCTTCAACTACACCAGCGTTCTTTTCGGTCAAGGCGCTATCGGCTTCGGCCTGACTGCCCCAACCGTCGCAGATGGCACGGAGCTGGAGAACCTGCCGAGCGCTGGCCGTGGTGCTGGTCAACAGATCCTGCATTCCCGCGTGAACCTGGCCGTACACCCTGCCGGCTTCGCCTGGGTAGAAGGCACCATCGCTGGCGAGTCTCCGACTATTGCGGAGCTTGCTACAGCAGCCCACTGGAGCCGCGTAGTCGAGCGGAAAGCCGTCCCGCTGGCCTTCCTGGTCACCAAGTAAGTGAGGGAGGGGCCAGCAATGGCCCCTTTGTCGTTATGACCGAGAAGAAAGCGCGAAACGCCGTCACCGGCACCCGCAAGAAGCCACCAGCGAATGCAGCCGAGACGCTGCTCGAACTGGCCGCCAGTGGCTACAACAAGAAAGGTTTGGCCTACCGGCTGGGCACTACCGTGGAAACTCTCAACAAGTGGCTGGAGATCCACCCAGAGCTGCAACAGGCGCTCGACGAAGGCCGAGAACGCGAGCATCACGCTCTGTTCAATGCACTGTACGAGAACGCAACCAAGGGCGGCAACGTAACCGCCGCCATCTTTCTGTTGAAAGCGCGTCACGGCTACCGCGAAGGGGATCAGTCGGAGATCGCCAACAAGGTCTCTATCAACTTCCAGCTTCCGGGGGCGCTGCGCCTGGAAGACTTCGCCAGGGACGTTAGCCCGTCAAAAGGGAGTCTGAGCCATGACGATTGAACTCAACGACTTTCAGCAGCGAATCATGCTGCTACCTGAGGAACTGGACGTGTTCTGTGGAGGTGGCCGTGGGGGCGGCAAGTCGTATGGTCTGGCCCTGCTGTGCCTGCGCCACGTCGAGCAATACCAAGAGAAGGCCCGCATTCTCTACCTGCGCCGCACCTACAAGGGTTTGGCGGACTTCGAACTGATCTGCCGAGAGCTATACGGCACGGTCTACGGATCAGCCGCACGATACAACGCCGCCGAACATGTCTGGCGCTTCCCGAACGGAGGTTATCTGGAGTTAGGCCAGCTCGAAACGCACGCGGACTACACGAAGTACCAAGGCCGATCGTTCACGCTGCTGATCGTGGATGAGGCGGGCCAGTACCCTAACCCGGATCTGCTCGACCTGATGCGCTCGAACCTGCGCGGCCCAAAGGATATGCCAATCAGGATGATCGTAGCGGCGAACCCCGGTGGCCCTGGGCACTATTGGCTTGCCAAGCGTTATGTCTTCACCACGGCGCCGTGGAAGCCGTTCCTAGAGGCCAAGAGCAAACGCCAGTGGGTCTACGCTCCGTCCACCTTCGACAGCAACCGATTCATTGATACCGACCAGTACCGCGACCAGCTCGAATCGGCCTGCCCCGATGACCCCGAGTTGCTGCGCGCATGGATGACAGGCGATTGGGCTGTGAACCGTGGTGCCTACTTCGCGTCTGTGCTCGATGAGAGCCGGAACGCGGTTGACCCGTGGAATCACATTCCCGACACATGGGAGACCTGGCTAGCGCACGACTTCGGTTCATCCGCTCCGAGTGCCACCTACATTTTCGCGCAGTCGCCAGGCGGTGAAGGCCCGGATGGGAAGTTCTACCCGAGGGGAAGCCTTGTCCTGGTAGACGAGCTGGTGACGGCAAAGCGCGACAATCCCAACGCGGGGCTGGGGTGGACCGTGCCTGTGCTAGCGGAAGAAATCGTCGAGATGTGCAAGCGATGGGACATCCGTCCTTATGGGGTGGCGGACGATGCCATATTCGCCAAGGGAGGCCATGCAGCCGGCTCTATCGCAGATGAGTTCCAACGGTGCCGCGTTTCGTTCAGACCCGCTAGAAAGGCGGATCGAATCACTGGATGGAACATCATGCGGCGGTTGCTCGCTGATGCCGGGAAGGTAGATAAGCCTGGCCTGTATATCAGCCGTGGATGCACCTACCTGTGGGAGACGCTACCGACGCTGGCACGCGATCAGAAAAGAGTGGAAGACCTGGATAGTACCGGGCCGGATCATGGCGCTGATGCGGTGCGCTATGGCTGCCTGAGACGAGATATCGTGAGGGCGCTCAAGATGAAGTTGTGGATCTGATGGAGCGATTGCCAAGGAAGGCGGTTCTGTAGGTTTTGTAGGTGGACCATAGGTGCGTTTTGGGAAAGTTAAGGGGCTGAGAGCGTGCGAATTCGATCAACTCGAACGATAAAAAGAACTGCTCAAAAAATAGCCAATTCAGCCCCAGCAACCGGCATCTTGTACACCCACATGTACACCCGAACTTTCAAACAGCCTGAAAGCCCCGTATTCACTAGATAGTTCGATTCCCTTCGCCGCTCCAGACACCTAACGTTAAGGCCCTGTTTTTACAGGGCTTTTTCGTTTTTGGCTTTTGGTGGTGTCGAAAAAGTGTCGAAAAGGTCCAGCCGTACAGGCTGTGATCAGACCGAAGAAAGCGCCTGGATGACGTGCTTCGGATCGTTGTGGATGGCGCGCAACAGCGCCTTTGCCGGTCCGGTCGGTTCGCGTCGGCCTTGTTCCCAGTTACGCAGCGTACCCAGTTGAACGTCGATCATCGCTGCGAATTTGGCCTGGGTCAGACCAGTTGCCTTGCGGATCTCCTTCACCTGCAGCGAGTCGACGACGAATTCCCGCGAGGGCTGACGCTCGCCACGGTGAATCTCGTCCATCTGCTGGACGCTTTCCAGAAGGTCTTCGAAGAATTTGCTCATGGTGATTACCTCCACCGCTCGATAATTTGCTTGAGCACCTTGCGCTCGTCTGCCGTCAGGTCGTCCTTCTCGTTCTTCGGATAGATCAGCAGTAATGCGATCTGCGAAGCTGCCGTGAAGTGGTAGTAGATGACCCTGGACCCGCCCCGCTTGCCGTGACCGCCAGACGCAACGCGAACCTTGCGAATGCCGCCAGTACCTTCAATCACATCGCCCATGTCCGGCCGGTCGGCCAGTTGCCGCTGAAACTCCGCATAGCTGTCATCGCTAAGCAGCTCCCGCAGACGCTTGGAGAAGATCGGTGTCTCGATAAAGATCATAGCCGCATAGTACGCCAGTGGCGCACCCCCTTCAATTTATTCGATTACTGGCTGGCGAACGGTAACGTGATGCCAGCCAACGGTCCCAACCTGATCGCATCATGCAAATGCTCAGGCGCGAGGTGGGCGTAGCGCATCGTCATATTCAGCGAGGCATGGCCCAGGATCTCTTTCAGCGTCACGATATGGCCACCGCCCATGATGAAGTGAGCTGCGAACGTGTGGCGCAGGATGTGGCTTGCCTGTCCGCGTGGGGGCTTGATCGAGGTCGAGAGCAGGACCAGCCGAAACACACCAATGCAGTTGGTGAACGGCCCGTAGGTTTGCCAGTGCTTCTTGATCGCCGCGACCAGCTCCGGCGTTACCGGGACCATCCGCACCCGCTTCGACTTCGTATTGGCGAACACCAGGGCATTGCCTCTAATCCGCTCCGGGCGCAACGCTTGAGCCTCACCCCACCTCGCCCCGGTCGCCAGACAGATCCGCGCCACCATCGCCGGATGGGGAGACGTGGTCCGCGCCTGGAGTGCATTGAGCAGCTCGGAAATCTGCGGCTTGGTCAGGTAGGCCAGCGGCCGCTCCTGCAGCCGAACCGGGCGAATACGGGTGAACGGACAGGGATAGTCGATCACGTCGAGTTTGTGCAGCTCGTTGTAAACCGCTTTCAGGTAGCCGAGGCGATTGTTCGCCGTCTTGCCGGTTACCCCTGCGGCCATCCAGCGCGCACGCGTGGCGGCGATCTTCGCGCCATCGACCATGCGAGCTATCGGGTCGCCCATCGCCTTGGCGCATGCCCGAAGGATCGCCACACGCCGAACGCCATCGGAGAGCGAGACGCCGTGAAGATCGAACCAAAGCTCGACCAGCTCTGACAGCCTGCGCTTGTCCTTTGGCCGCGGTGCCCAATCGTTGGATTCGCTGCACTTGGCTCGACAGGTGGCTTCGAAGCGCATCGCCTCGGCCTTGGTCTTCAGCGTCTTGCGGAACCGCTTGCCTTTGACCGGCTCAACGTCGACCCGCCAGCGACCGTCAGAGAGTTGCTGGATCGCCATCAGACCGCTCTGCCCCATCGAACATGGCGCTCTTGCAGCAACGTCTTGATGTGCTTGTACAGATCACGCTCGCTCATATCCTTGGCGGCGTAGTGGTCACGAATGGCCGTTTCAGAAGCGGAAGCTGATAACCGCAACGGAAACAGTGCTGTTCGAGCGCCTACGGCAAGCATTACCGGATCACTACATCTTCACCCAGGTGCAGCTATCGCAGCTGGTGGCGATCAAGAAAGGCCACAGCTTCAAGATGTGGTTTTCCCGCATCAGCCAGATGAGCGTTGATTTCGTGATCGCGGACGAGTTCTTGAACACCGTTGCGGCCGTAGAGCTGGACGACAAATCGCACTACTCGGACGAGGATCGACACAAAGCCGATGCCAAGAAGGACAAGGTTCTAACCGCAGCGGGCATTCGCGTTGTACGTTGGCGTTGCGAGATCATGCCGTCCGTAGAGCAGATCGCCCTCACCTTCCCAGAATGCAAGCGCGCACAAGAGCCGCAGACACCAAGAGCCGTTCCGACGCCAACTATCGAGCCGGTGATGCAGCCGGGCGGAAGTTCGGAGCGGATCGAACCTACTTTCGAAAGGCCGGTACAGGTAGAGCCACGCTCACCGTCGCAGCCTGGCTAGGTGTCGATAAGTGTCGAAATCACTGTGCCGAATAGCGACGAAACGAGCAGGCGGTTCAGCCCGGAAACCGCATAACGACACGCATTGAGACGGAACGACACACTAAGCAAAAGGGTTCGATTCCCTTCGCCCGCTCCAGACACCATCGTTAAAGCCCTGTTTTTACAGGGCTTTTTCGTTTCTGGCTTTTGCTTCTGAGCTATCCACCGCCAGGCCCTACGCCGGTGGTTCCGGCATGGCCAGCATTACGTTGTCGAGGTATGTTGCATCCCGCGCTAGGACGCCAGGCAAACCGCCCGGCCACCGGTAAGGCGGTACGGGGCGTGGGTGGGGCGAGAGGGGCTGGCGCAGTGGGTTCAGGACTCGTCGAGCGATTCGACGCCCAGCTCGGCGTAGACTTCCTCGGCCAGGTGGAAGCTGGCGTTGGCCGCCGGGATGCCGCAGTAGATGGCGCTCTGCAGCAGCACTTCCTTGATCTCCTCACGGGTTACGCCGTTATTGCGCGCGGCGCGCAGGTGCAGCTTCAGCTCGCCCTCGCGGTTCATGCCGATCAGCATGGCGATGGTGATCAGGCTGCGGGTGTGGCGTGGCAGGCCGGGCCGGGTCCAGATATCACCCCAGGCATGGCGGGTGATCATCTCCTGGAACTCGGCGTTGAACTCGCTGATGTTGCTCAGGCTGCGGTCGACATGGGCATCGCCGAGCACCGCGCGCCGCACCTGCATGCCGGCTTCGTAGCGTTGCTTCTCGTCCATTGTGGGGCGTCTCCTGTCAGGGCAAGCCGGCGACTGAGGCCGGTCCGCCGGGATAAGCAATGTTTAGAGGTTGCGGTGGACTGAACGACCAGCGCTCAGCCTCGAAGAAAATCCAGCACGGCCCGGGTGAAGACCTCGCCCGCCTCAACGTTGGACAGGTGCGCCGCGTCGAAATCCACCCGCTCGGCGCCGGCGATGCGCTGCTCCATGAACTGGCCATGCTCGACCGTCGTGACCGGGTCCTGTGTGCCGCAAACCAGGAGGGTCGGCGCCTTGATCGCACCCAGCTGCTCGCGAAAATCGGCATCGCGCACCGCCGCGCAGTTGGCCGCGTAGCCATCCGGCGCGGTGCTGGCGATCATCTCGGTGATACGCGCCGCCACCGCCGGGTTGGCCTGGGCGAAGGCCGACGTGAACCAGCGAGCGATGGAGGCATCGCGCATGTCACGCATGGCCTGCTCACGGCCGGTCAGCACGCCCTCGATGCGCGCGTTCCAGACCTCATCGGTACCGATTTTCGCCCCGGTATTGCACAGCACCAGGCGCTCGAGGCGGTCCGCGGCATGGATACCCAGCCACTGGCCGATCAGTCCGCCCATGGACAGCCCGCAGAAGGAGAAGCGCTCGATGCCGAATGCAGCGAGCATACCGAGCACGTCATGGCCCAGCTGCTCGATGCTGTATGGCCCCGGCGTGACGCCCGAAGCGCCATGGCCGCGGGTGTCGTAGCGCAGCACGCGGAAATGCTCGGCGAAGGCCGGAATCTGCGCGTCCCACATATGCAGGTCGGTGCCCAGGGAATTGGAAAGCACCAGCACAGGCGCGCTCTCCGGGCCGTCGAATCGGTAGTTCAGGCTGACATCGGCCAGTTGTACGCTCGGCATCGTCGTTCTCACTCGTTCAGGGCATGGTGTTCGGCCACGGCGCGCTCGACCCAGCGGCGCGCCTGGCCCAGATAGTTGGCCGGATCGAGCAGGCGATCCAGTTCGGCATCGTTGAATCGGCTGCTGACCTCGGGACTGTCGCGCAGCACACCGCGCAGGTGGCGGCCCTCGGCCACGGCCTGCTTGCAGCACTGCTCGACCAGTTCGTGGGCTTTCTCGCGACCGACGCGCTGCGCCAGAGCGATGCTTACCGCCTCAGCCAGCACCAGCCCGCGGGTCAACTCCAGGTTGCCGCGTAGCCGTTCGCCATCCACCTCCAGCGCCGGGACGGCGATCAGCGCCTGGCTCAGGGCGCCGGAAACCAGGCAACAGAGTTCCGGCAAGGTTTCCCATTCGGCGTGCCAGAGACCGAGGCTGCGCTCGTGTTCCTGCGGCAGCGCCGACAGCATGGTAGCCACCAGCCCCGGCGCCCGGGTGGCGGCGGTGATCATCACCGCGCAGCCGACCGGGTTGCGTTTGTGCGGCATGGTCGAGGAACCGCCCTTGCCCGGCGCGGCGGGTTCGAAGACCTCGCCGACGTCGGTCTGCATCAGCAGGGCCAGGTCGCGGCCGAGCTTGCCCAGGCTGCCGGCGATCAAGCCAAGCAGGCTGGCGAACTCCACCAGGCGATCGCGCTGGGTATGCCAGGGCTGGTCGGGCAGGTTGAGCCCGAGTTCGCCGGCCAATGCCTCGGAAACCGGCCAGGCCTGCTCGCCGAGCGCAGCCAGCGAGCCGGAGGCGCCACCGAACTGGAGGCACAGGAGCCGCGGTCTGAGTTCGGCGAGCCGCTGGCGATGACGGGTCACGGCACCGAGCCAGCCGGCGATCTTCATGCCGAGGGTTACCGGGGTGGCATGCTGCAGCCAGGTACGCCCGGCCATCGGGATCTCGGCATGGCGCGCGGCCTGGTCGGCCAGCGCGTCGCCGAGACGGCGCAGGTCCGTCTCGAGCAGCGCGAGGGCCTGACGCAGCTGCAGGACCAGCCCGGTGTCCATGGCATCCTGGCTGGTGGCGCCCAGGTGCACGTATTTCTCGGCATCCGGGTCGTTGGCCGCAACCTGCCGGCCGAGCGCCTTGACCAGCGGAATCGCCGAATTGCCGGCCGTGGCTACCGCCTCGGCCAGTGCGCACAGGTCGTAGTGCTCGGCATGGCAGGCCGCCTCGATGGCGTCGACCGCAGTGGCGGGGATCACCCCGGTCCGCGCTTCGGCCCGGGCCAGCGCCGCCTCGAAATCCAGCATGCCCTGCACACGGCCGCGGTCGGAAAACACCTCACGCATCGGGGCGCTGGTGAAATAGACATCGAAGAGTTGGTTGCTCGGCCGGTTCAAAACCCGATTCCTTGTTGTTCGATCGACGGATCAGTGTGGTCCAAATGCCTGCCCGCGCCCACCGCTGGATAAAACATATCCGGGCACCGGTGTGAACGTCGCTCGGCGAGGATGCGGCGGTTGGTGGGCTGCAGCCCAGCCTGCCGGATTGCCGCCTGCCATGTCGCAGGGCGAGTTCAGCCCATCCGCCCTCGCCCATTCACAGGCCAAGCTACCGCGGCCTGTCAGACCCGCTCCACCACCAGCGCCAAGCCTTGGCCGACCCCGACGCACATGGTCGCCAGGCCCAGCTTGCCGCCGGATTTCTCCATTTGATGGACCGTTGTCAGTACCAGCCGCGCGCCGCTCATCCCCAGCGGATGGCCGAGGGCGATGGCGCCACCGTTGGGGTTCACACGGGCATCGTCGTCCGCCAACCCCAGATCACGCGTGACGGCCAGGCCCTGAGCGGCGAAAGCCTCGTTGAGTTCGATGACGTCGAAATCGCTGACGGCCAGCTTCAGCCGCTCGCACAACTTCTTCACCGCCGGCACCGGACCATAACCCATGATGCGCGGGGCGACGCCGGCACTGGCCATGCCGAGCACCCGGGCGCGCGGCTTGAGGCCGTACTTCTGCACCGCCTCGGCGCTGGCGAGAATCATCGCCGCCGCGCCGTCGTTGACGCCGGAAGCGTTGCCGGCGGTGACCGTCTTGCCTTCGCCATTGACCGGCTTGAGCCTGGCCAGCGCCTCGGCCGTGGTATCGGCACGCGGGTGCTCATCGGTATCGACCACCGTGTCGCCCTTCCTGCCCTTGATCACCACCGGGACGATCTCCTCGGCAAAGAAACCGGCTTGCTGCGCGGCAGCGGTGCGCTGCTGGCTGCGCAGGGCAAAGGCGTCCTGATCCTCGCGACTGATGCCCCACTCGTCGGCGACGTTGTCGGCGGTCTGCGGCATGGCATCCACGCCATACATGTCCTTCATCTTCGGGTTGATGAAACGCCAGCCGATGGTCGTGTCCTCGATCTTCTGGCTGCGGCCGAATGCGCTGTCGGCCTTGCCCATCACATAGGGCGCGCGGGACATGGACTCGACGCCGCCGGCGATGGCCAGCTCCAGTTCGCCGCAAGCGATGGCGCGAAAAGCGGTGCCCACCGCGTCCATACCCGAGGCGCAGAGACGGTTGAGCGTCACGCCCGGAACCGTCTCCGGCAGCCCGGCAAGCAGCGCGGCCATGCGTGCGACATTGCGGTTGTCCTCGCCGGCCTGGTTGGCGCTACCCATGAAGACTTCATCGACCGCCGCCGGGTCGAGACCGGGGTTGCGTTCGAGCAACGCCTTGAGCGGAATCGCCGCCAGGTCGTCGGCTCGCACGCCCGCCAGCGCGCCGCCGAAGCGGCCGATGGGCGTTCGTACGGCATCGCAGATGAATACGTCGCGGCTCATTCCTCACCTCCTGGCTGACCGTGGGCGGCGGCGGTGCGGGCCTCCAGGGCGCGCAGCGCCTGAAGCTCCTCGGCACGCGGCGCCTCGGTGGTGGTTACCTGCTCGGCGAAACGGATCGCCCAGCCGGTGTTCTCGACGACCTGCTCGCGCGTCACGCCTGGGTGCAGCGCGGTGACGACGAACTCGTGGGTGCCGACCTCCGGTTCCATGATGCACAGGTCAGTGATGATCGCCACCGGGCCCTTGCCAGGCAGCCCCAGTTGCTTGCGGTGCTCGCCGCCCTCGCCGAAGCCGACGGAGGTGATGAAGGCCAGCTTGTCGACGAAGGTGCGATGCGACTGCTTGAGGATGATCAGCACCTCCTTGGCGCTGCCGGCGATCTCCGGCGCCCCGCCGGCGCCGGGCAGGCGTACCTTGGGCTTGTGGTAATCACCGATCACCGTGGTGTTGATGTTGCCGTACTTGTCCACCTGTGCCGCGCCGAGAAAGCCCACATCGATGCGCCCTCCCTGCAGCCAGTAGCGGAAGATCTCGCCGGTGGGCACCACCGTGTCTGCGGTCTCGGCCAGTTCGCCGTCGCCGATGGAGAGCGGCAGCACGGACGGCTTGGCACCGATCGGGCCGGATTCGTAGATCAGCACGACTTCAGGTGCATGGGTCAGGCGCGCCAGGTTGGCGGCCTTCGATGGCAGGCCGATGCCGACGAAACAGACGCTGCCGTTACCGAGGCGGCGGGCGGCGGCCACGGTCATCATTTCATTGGTGCTGTAGGCGCTCATCAGTTGGCCTCCTGCTGCTGGGCCAGCTTGCGCTGGAATTCGGCGAAGTCTTCGGTGCCACGGATGTAGGTGTCGACCCAGGCGCTGAACGCCTCGCGGTCGCGGGCGATCGGGTCCCAGGCCTGATAGAAGCGGTTGTCGCGCTCGTAGTAGCCATGGGCATAGGACGGATGCGCACCGCCCGGGACGAGGCAGACCGCAGTCAGCGCCCAGGTGGGCAGCACACAGGCGTTCATCGGCGCATTGAGGTCGTCGACGATTTCCTCGACGGTCACGATGCAGCGTTTGGCGGCCAGGGCGGCCTCCTTCTGCACGCCGAGGATGCCCTGGATCAGCACGTTGCCCTTGCGGTCGGCCTTCTGCGCGTGGATCACGGTGACATCCGGGCGTACCGAAGGCACTGCAGCAAGCATCTCACCAGTGAACGGACAGGTAACCGATTTGATCAGTGGGTTGACCTTGGGCAGGTCGGAGCCGGCGTAGGCCCGCAGCACAGCGAATGGCAGGCCGGAAGCACCGGCGACGTAAGCGTTGGCGAGATCGGCGTGACTGTGCTCCTCGATCTCCAGGGGATGCGGCCAGCCCTTCTCCACCGCGTCGCGCAGGCGGTGCAGCGAGCCGACCCCGGGGTTGCCGCCCCAGGAGAAGACCAGCCTCCTCGCGCAGCCGGCACCGATCAACAGGTCGTAGACCAGGTCCGGGGTCATGCGTACCAGGGTCAGGTCCTTGCGGCCCTGACGCACGATCTCGTGGGCCGCGGCGGTGGGAATAAGGTGGGTAAAGCCTTCCAGGGCGATCGTGTCACCGTCCTGGATAAAGCGCTCGACGGCTTCGCGGAGCGTAAGGAGTTCAGCCATGAGTCGAATCTCGTGTTGTTTTCGGTACGCTGATTGCGTTGTGAAAACGGTAACGGTCCAACTCCCGGGCCACAATCCGATAATCGACATAGCGTTCGATTATCGAACGGATTAGCGTGCCATCCCCGTTTTTATCTGCAACGTCCGCCTGGCCTCCTTCCCCGGCATTTCGACTAGGCGGACCGTATCATCAGTGGAACAGCCGCGTGCTCAGTTCGCGGCTGGCTTCCAGCAACACTGGCAGGAAGCGCGTTTCCAGTTCCTGGCGCGAAACGCGGCCGGCATGGGTGCCGACGTTGAGTGCCGCCAGCACCTGCCCGGCGGAATCCTTCAGCGGCACCGCCAGCGAGCGCAGGCCCACTTCCAGCTCCTGATCGATGATGACCCAGCCCTGGTGGCGAATCTCGGCGATGTTCTGCCGCAGGGCCTCGGCCGTATGCAGGGTACGGCTGGTCTTGACCTGCAAGTCGGCGCGTTCGAGGTATTCGTCGAGGGCTGCATCGTCCAGCGCGGCCAGCAGGATACGGCCCATGGACGTGCAGTAAGCCGGCAGCCGGCTGCCCACCGACAGATCCACCGAGATCAGCCGCTGCGGCGTGGCGGAACGGGCGACATAGAGCACCTCGTCACCCTCCAGCGTGGCCATCGAACAGGCCTCGTGCAGCTGTTCACTGAGGCGGTCGAGGATCGGCTGCGCGGTCATCGCCAGCGGTGTGGAGGACAGGTAGGCGTGTCCCAGCGTCAACACCTTGGGCAGCAGCGAATAGGTGCGGCCGTCGGTGGTGACATAGCCGAGCTTCATCAGCGTATGCAGGCAGCGCCGCACGGCGGCGCGGGGGATCTCGGTGCGGTGGCTGATCTGCGCGATGGTCAGGTGACGCTTGCGCTCCTGGAACGCATGGATCACCGCCAGGCCACGGGCCAGCGACGTCATGAAGTTGGGATCGCCGGTCAGTGTCTCGATGCGCTTGGCAGGCGAAGCGACGATCGGCGGTGCCATCGGTGGTTGGAGAACGCGCGATTCGTCGGTCATGGCGGAAACCCCGGACAGCTGATGTAGGGCGATTATCGACACAGTGACCGATAATCGCCAATGCGGCTTTAGTGCAGCAGCCAGAGAAACAGGCTGATCGACAGGAAGGACAGCACCGTCGCGCTGACCACGGCGGCCGCGCAGCGTCCTTCCAGGCCGTAGCGTGCGCCAAGGATCGGATAGATGCTCATCATCGGCGCCGCCGCCATGAGGATGCCGGCCAGGCGTAGCTCCGGATCGTTCACCGGAAACAGCAGGAAGCACCCCATCACCAGCAGCGGATGCAGCAGCAACTTGCCCACTGCCAGCAGCGCCATGTCGGTATACAGTGCGCCGACCCGCAGGCCGTTGAGGCTGGCACCAATGACGAACAGCGCCACCGGTGCGGAGGCCAGCGCCAGCATGTCGATGACCCGCATCATGACGGCCGGCGGGCGCAGCCCGAGCACCGCCAGCGTCAATCCCAGCGTGATCGCGATCAGCACCGGGTGGCATACCAGGCTTTTCAGCGTGCCGCTCAGTGCTCGCCAGACGCCCGCGTCCGATTGCCGTCCGAGTTCGGCCAGCGTCAGCGCCAGCGGAATCATCAGCAGGTTCTCGATCATCATGCCCAGCGCGAGCGCCACCGCGGCCGGCGAGCCGACCACCATCACCACGGACGAACCCGCTGTTGGAAACCGAACTGCCGAGTCCCGCTAACGCGCTGCCGCTCAGGCTGTCGCCCCGCACGCGGCGTGAGATGCCGTAGCCCAGGGCGAAGGACGCCAGCGAGCCCAGGCCATAGGCGCACAGGTAGTTCCAGTTCAGCACCTGCTCCAGCGGCTGGTCGATCCGCGCCTTGATCACCAGCGCCGGCAGCGCGAAGGTGATGACGAAGCGCCCCATGCCCGCCGCCTGCTCGCGGCTGATCAGCTCGCTGCGACAGGCGAGAAAGCCGATACCGACGAGGATGAAGATGGGCGCGGTAATCCCGAGGATCGCGAGCATGGAAGTCTCGTCAGGCGGTCGGGGCATCGCCCGGTGGCAGCAAGCGCAACTGCTGCAACCGGCTGCGGGTGCGGGAGAAATCCACGTGGGCGCTTTCGCTCAGCAGCGCCGACAACGGCATGTCGCTCACCAGCAGCAGCCGGTTGCCGTGGTCGTAGAGAATGTCCACCAGGTTGAGAAAGCGCTGTTGCACGTCGATGCCCTGCCCGTCGAGCGGAGGCACCCCGGACAACGCCAGCGCATGGAACTCTTCGGCCAGCCAGAGGAAGTCGGCGCTGGCGCGTGGTTCGCGGCACAGCGTGTCGAAATGCAGCCAGCCGCGCTCCGCCTCGCGGGCCAGCAGCGGCAGCGGACGACGGTTCACCTCCAGCATCAGATCGTGCTCGGCAGCCTCGCTCAGGGGCAGCAGCGCGGCGACCCGGGCGCCCTGCTCCGACTCCGGCGCGACCGCGTAATCTCCCCATCGGTAGTCGCCGCGCAGACGGTAATCCTCACCGCCATCGAGTTGCAGCACCTGGAAGCGCCGCTCGAGCAGCGCGATGGCCGGCTTGAACCGGTCGCGATACAGCGGATTGGGGCACAGCCCGGCCGGTGGATAGTTGGACGTGCACACCAGCCCGACACCGGCCTGCACCAGGTGCTGCAGCAGCCGACCGAGCAGCATGGCGTCGCCGATGTCATGTACATGGAATTCGTCGAAGCACAGCAGCCGGCTCTTCCCGGCGATCTCGGCGGCGATCAGCCGCAGCGGATCGGGCTGGCCGGTGATCTCCTGCAGGCGCAGCTGCACCTCGTGGAGAAAGGCATGGAAATGCACGCGGCGCTTGCTCGTCACCGGGGCTGCAGCAAAGAAGGCGTCCATGACGAAGCTCTTGCCGCGGCCGACGCCGCCCCACAGGTAGACGCCGGATGACGGCGCGCGCAACCAGCTGCCGCGGCCACGCAGCCAGCGCTCGAGCCAGCCGGCGAGCTGGTCGATCGCGCGCTGCTGTGCCGGGTCGGCGCGGTAGCCACGGGCCTGCAAGGCATCGGCAAACCGTTGCTGGATATGCGGGGCAACCCGCTCGCTGGTTACGCCCGCGACGGCGCTGAGCTCAAAAGTCAAAGAAAACCGTTTCCGCCTCGCCCTGGAGATGAATGTCGAAACGATACGCCAGTTTGCCGTCGACCTCGCAGCGTCGGGCGATCAGCGTCTCGCGCCGATGGGTCCATTCGATCAGGTTCAGCACCGGATCGGCGGCATTGGCCTGCGCCTCATCATCGAAGTAGATACGCGTGTGCAGGTGGATGTTGATCCCGCGGGCGAACAGCGACACGTTGATGTGCGGCGCCATCGGTATCCCGGCGCGGCTCTTCACCACACCCGGCTTGACCGTACGAAGGGTCCACTCGCCGGCATCGAAGGTGGTGGCGGTACGGCCGAAGCTGTTGAACGACTGCTCCGGATCGAAACGCGGCTGATACCGGCCGGTGCTGTCGGCCTGCCAGAACTCGAGAAACGAATCGCGCACCAGATGGCCGCTGCCATCGTAGACGCTGCCCAGCAGCAGGATGTGCTCACCTGGCGCGTCCGGCCTGGCCATCTCGTTCCAGATTTCCTGTTCGCGGGTCGGGTTGCCGGCGGCAGCCGGCGCCAGGCCGATGTGCACATAGGGGCCGGCCGTCTGCGAGGGGGTCTCCGGCAGCAGTTCAACGGGCATGTCAGAGCCTCCTCAGCGGTTCTCGAAATGGGTCTTGCGCTGCCCGCGCAGCACGATGTCGAAGCGATAGGCCAGGCAGTCCATGGGATTGGCGTTGCCCATGTCGAGCCTGGCGATCAGCGTCTGCACCGCGGCGGGGTTGGCGATGGTCTTGACGATCGGGCACAGCGGAATCAGCGGATCGCCTTCGAAATACAGCTGGGTGATCAACCGCGTGGAGATCGACGGGCCACTGACCGAGACGTGGATATGCGAGGGCCGCCAGTCGTTCGGCCCGTTGCGCCAGGGATAGGGACCCGGCTTGATCGTGCGAAAGATGTAGTTGCCTTCGCTATCGGTCAGCGTACGACCGACACCGCCGAAGTTCGGGGCGAGCGGCGCCACGTAGCGATCGTTCTTGTGCCGGTAGCGCCCGCCGGCATTGGCCTGCCAAATCTCCACCAGGGTGTTGGAAATCGGCTTGCCGTACTGATCCAGAACCCGCCCGGAGACGATGATCCGCTCGCCGATGGGCAAGCCACCATGGTTGAAGTTGAGCAGCAGATCGTTGTCATGGTCGCCGAGCTTCAGGTGCGAGAAATCCGGGCCGGTGGTTTCGGACAGCGATGCGGGGATGCTGATCAGCGCCTGACGTGGCGACCGGGCTACGGAGGTCCTGTAGTCGGGCGTCAGCGCCGCCGGATGCCAGGTGCGATCACGGGCGACGAACAGGCGGGTGTCCGGTTCGGACATGGCAGGCTCCTTTCTTGTCGTTGGGCACGAAGCCTTCAAGGCGGAGCCAGTGTGCGACAGCCTGCCGCAGGCCGAAATTGAAAAGAACGGGCCGATCCATAACCCAGGGGTTATGGATTGCGGTAAACCACCGCTGCTTCACGCAGCGCCTCGCAGCACCACTGCATGGCCAGGGTGGGCGGCAGCGATGGGTTGCTGCAGATGCCCACCGAGCCGCCGGGCTCCTTCAAACCCAGGTCCAGCTCCACCAGCTCTCCGCAGGCGAGGTCCTGGCGCACCGCATCCAGTGGCGCAACCCAGACGGCATCGCTGTCGAGCACGTAGCGACGGCTCAACGCGACGGACAGCGTTTCCAGGCGCCGCGGCGGCGCAGCGATGCCCAGCTGCATGAACAGGCTGTCCGCCGAGCGCCGGATGCTGGTGCCGGCCAGCGGCAGCACCACCGGATAATCGCCCAGCTGCCCGGCGCCGGCGCCTAGCAGTGCATGGTCCGGGCGCACCACCAGCGTCATGGACTCGCTATAGAGGTGCTCGAAACTGAGCCCCTCGATCTGCGGATTGTCGGTGACCCGGCCGATCACCAGGTCCAGCTCGCCGCTGCGCAGCTGGCCCAGCAGGTATGCGCCCGGCCCCGTGGCAACGCTCACCACCAGCGCCGCATGCTGGGCATGCAGCCGACGCACCACATCGGGCAGTAACGCGCTTTCCACCGTGGACAGCACACCCAGGCGCACCATGCCGGCCTCATGCTCGCCCGCTCGCAGGCTGCGCACGCCTTCACGCAGCGCCTGCACGCTCGGCCCGGCGTAGCGCAGGAAGGCGCTGCCGGCGGCCGTCAGGCGGACGCCGGTCTTGCTGCGCTCGAACAGGCTGGTGCCAAGTAGCGCCTCGAGTTCCTTCAAGGTCTTGGAGATCGCTGGCTGGCTCACCGCGAGTGTTTCGGCGGCGCGCGCCAGACTGCCCTGCCGGGATATTTCCAGAAAGCAGAGCAGATGACGGTACTTGATTCGGTTATCGATGTTCACCGGAGCCCCCGTTGGCGGTGCCGGTCGATTGTAGCCTCAGCGGGTCACGGCGCTGTGCATTCATATCGCAGCAGGCTCGAACCGAGACGCATAGAGGGCATCTACTGAAAAGGTGGATGGCCTACGGAGGACAACGATGAACGTGACCCGCGGAGTGGTCTGGTTGGCGCGCAGCGGCTATGCGGCGCGTGGCCTGGTGTATGTGATCGTCGGATTCTTCGCCGTCATGGCCGCACTGGGCTCGGGAGACACCGTGGACACCCGCGGCGCCGTGCAGCAGCTGCTGGGGCAACCCTTCGGTGCCGTGCTGCTCTGGCTGGTGGTGATCGGACTGCTGGCCCATGTGGCCTGGCGCCTGACACAAGGCATCGGCGATACCGACCGGCACGGCCGCGATGCCAAGGGCCTGCTGGTACGCACGGGGCTGGTCAGCAGCGGTGTGGTGAATCTGTTGCTCGCGCTGTTCACCCTGAGCCTGCTGGTGAGCGGCCTGGACCGTTTCGCCGAGGGCGGCGGCGGTTCCGGAAGCGACAGCACCGACAGCCTGATGCGGCTGCTGGGCCTGGAACATTCGCACTGGCTGATCTGGGCGATCGCGCTGATCCCGCTCGGCGTCGGCATCGCCCGCCTGATCAAGGCATGGCGCGCGCATTTCGAGCGCTACTTCCAGTGCGACGAGGGCACCATGCACCTGGTTCGACCCGTCTCGCGTATCGGCCTGGCTGCACGTGGCTGTTCCTTTCTGATCATTGCCGGGCTGCTGTTCATGGGTGGCAGCCGTTACGAACCGACTGACCCACCCGGCCTCAAGGAAGCGCTGGAAGCGCTGCAGGGCATGCCCGCCGGTGGCGCGCTGCTGCTGGCAATCGGCGTCGGCCTGCTGGCCTTCGCCGTGTACAGCTTCGCCGAAGCGCGCTGGCGGCGGATCGATTTGTCCGAGGTGATGGATTGAGCAGATTGGCGAAGGGCCGGGCGGGATGCCTTACGCCTTGAATCGGATCGACCGTAGCGGTGGGCTGAAGCCCACCCTACGCAGGATTGGCATGACGGTTGTGCACGTCCGCTTTTTGTAGGGTGGGCTTCAGCCCACCACGCGCGCGCACCCACTCCGGTCATCAACCGGCGTGGTAATCCGCATCCGCTTCCTCGAAGCGCTTGACGATGCTCGGCGCCGGCTCGGCGCCCAGCTTGCTCACCACCACGATGGCGATGCTGGCG
>Ga0172372_10000415_pt1 | contig 65233 bp, 44 predicted proteins | sample LakKiv5m_2_FD_114544 | JGI IMG/M metagenome (GOLD analysis project Ga0172372, IMG submission 114544) | Freshwater microbial communities from Kabuno Bay, South-Kivu, Congo - kab_092012_9.5m | ecosystem: Environmental > Aquatic > Freshwater > Lake | place: Democratic Republic of the Congo...
GAGGTCAATCAGATTGGATTTGGTATATCAGGTGAATATATCAAACATGGTTTGAGTGCTATTACAGATCCGGATGTTGTATCCGACCCTAAGGTTGTTGCAGCATTGTCAGGGGCAGAATTTTTTGATGCTTCTTTCGGGGTATACGGAATCTATATGAATAAAATATCATACGGCTTGTCATTTCCTTCTTTGGTGAGCAGCAGAATAAATGATGCCTTAAATGAAGGTTCATCTGACAGAAAATTAGGATTTATTTTTCATGCAGGATATGAATTGAAAGCAAGCAATGCAAATGTGGTTCTTAGACCATCATTTATTTTAAAAAAACTGGCAAATGTGCCGACGCATCTGGATTTGAATTTGAATGCCAGTTTTCTTGATGACAAGCTCATAGGTGGTGTCAGTTATACCCTTGGCGCAGACAACAGACTTGGATTCCTTTTGGGAACCAACATAGACAAGTATAATTTCTATTATTCGTATAATACTTCTTCCAATCCTCTTCAGGACTATAACAATGGTTCACACGAAATTACTTTGGGTGTTACATTTGGGGGAGAAATGAAAAAATAATCCCATATCAAAAGCAGCAAAGAGGGTTGTCTGATACTATTATCGACAACCCTCTTTGATTTTGGTATTTATCAGTAGTTTATGTAGATCATATGTGGACCAATAAATCAAGTTTGGGCAGATTAATCAAAGAAAAAGCCAAGGAAATTGGATTTTCTTCCATTGGATTTGCAAAGGCTGAGCAAATGAATGCAGAAGCAAGAAGGCTAGAAAGTTGGTTGAATCAGAATCATCATGGTCAAATGAGTTATCTGGAAAGACACTTTGACTTACGTACAGATCCCCGAAAACTTGTTGAAGGAGCAAAAACGGTAATTTCATTAACCTATAATTACTATATGCCCCCGGTTGAAAAAAAGGAAGAAACGTATAATATTTCCATCTATGCCAATGGCAGGGATTACCATAAAGTCATCAGAAAGAAGCTGAAAATTTTATTTGAGTATATTCAGCAAATTTCAGGAAATGTGCAAGGCAGAGTTTTTGTAGATTCGGGACCTGTATTAGAAAGAGACTGGGCTAAAAGGGCCGGATTAGGCTGGATGGGAAAGAATACCATGATGATTCATCCAAAAGCCGGATCCTGGTTTTTCCTGGCGGAAATAATAATTGATCTTGAGCTTGATCCGGATGTTCCTTTGAAAGATTATTGCGGAACCTGTAAAAAGTGCATAGAGGCCTGTCCGACAGAAGCATTCAGTAAAGAGGGATACATTCTTGATGCATCAAAATGTATATCCTATTTGACTATTGAACTGAAGGGAGATATTCCAGAAATATTTTCCGGTAAGTTTCAGGACTGGATATTTGGATGTGATATTTGTCAACAGGTTTGTCCCTGGAATAAGTTTGCATCACCGCATAACGAGCCTGAATTTATATCTGCGGAAGAGTTATCCTTGCTTTCAAAGGACGGGTGGAGAGAGATGACGGAGCCTGTTTTTGAAAAGTTATTTGAAGGAAGTGCGCTTAAAAGAACTAAGTTCGAAGGTATGAAGCGCAATATTTTTTTTGCCGACAAGCAGGTATAGGTATATATTGCTTTGACTGTTAGTATTTTGTTAATAGGTGGTATTGGTATGAAACATAGGTTATATTTGTCACATGAAATCAAAAGACAACGTATGAGAACGCTGGTTTTAGTTCTGTCAATTTTCTGGATTTGTTCGGGTACTTACGGGCAAGGAATACAATTTTTCGAAGGTACCTGGAAAGAAGCTATGGCCAAGGCCAAGCAGGAAAACAAACTGCTTTTTGTTGATTCCTACGCAACATGGTGCGGACCTTGTATTAAAATGGCAAAAAATGTTTTCACACAGGAAGAAGTGGGCAGATTTTTCAATGATAATTTCATCAATCTGAAACTGGATATGGAAAAAGAGGATGGAGTCACATTTGGCCATAAATACCCTGTAAGCGCCTACCCTACATTGCATTGGCTGGATGGAGATGGTAAAGTCATAAAGAAAGTAAGGGGAGCACAACAGGCAGAATCATTGATAAATATTGGTAAGGAAGTATTAAAATCCAATGATAAAAGTGCAGAGATGTCTGAACTCTATGAACAGGGTAACAGGGATTATGATTTTATGCTGAAATATGTAAAGGCTTTGAATATGGCTGGAAAGCCCAGTTTAAAAATATCCAATGAATATCTTAATGGTAATCCAAAGATATCCAACGAGGAAAGACTTATTTTTTTATTTGAGGCTGCAGTGGAAAGTGACTCGAGACTATATGATCAGATGGTTCTTGAAAAAGCGAAGATAATACCTTTGGTTGGGGAGGACATTTTTATGCAAAAGCTCAAGAAGGCCTGTCAGTTAAGTATTGATAAAGCAATAGAATTTGAATCTGAAGATGTTTTTAAGCAAACTCTTGATAAAGCAGAAAAAGGTTTTCCAAAGGATGCTGACGCTTTTGTTTTAAGAGCAAAAATGAAGTACTATGGTAGCTTTAAGGATACAAAACAATATCTTTCTGCATGCAGATCATTAGCTTCAAAATTTGGAAAGGACGATGCTGTACTGGCAGAGATTGCCATGGATATTTCAAAAAATTTTATTGGGGATAAAAAATTAATGGAATTTGCCTGTGATTGTGCTGAGGATGCATATAAACTAAATCAAAAACAGGAATCGCTGAAATTTTTATGTCAGATTTTTGTTTTTGGGGGAGAAGTTGCAGATGCCATCGAAAAGGTTCAGGATGCCAGAAACAAAGCTATGAAAAAAGGTGAAGATGTTGGTTTTTATGATGGACTACTGATGTTTCTGGAGTCCAAAAAATCATAACGAAAAAGATTGTCTTTTTAAGACGAATATTATAGAAAAAAACTAATTCTGAAATGAGCATGAGGGGCACACAAAACACCATGATTCTTTTACTCATCAAAGATTCCATATGACCTAAAAAACCAGTCACGCAGAGCGTGACGAATTATAAAAAAAACATATGACATTAATACTACTACTATGCTATCAAAAACTTTTGCAAGTGCCGTATATGGCATTGAAGCACAGACTATTACCGTTGAGGTACATGCGGGAGGGAATGCCCCTGCCGGCAAACAATTTTATTTTTTAGTCGGATTACCTGACAATGCCGTAAAGGAGGGATTTCAGCGGATAGAGTCTGCTATAAAGTCTATCGGCTATAAAATGCCACGAATCAAAATGGTGGTAAATCTTGCCCCTGCAGATATTCGAAAGGAGGGTTCAGCGTATGATTTACCCATAGCATTGGGCATACTTGCAAGTACCGGACAAATTGAGATACCTGATTGTGACAAGGTAATGATGATGGGAGAACTGGCGCTTGATGGTCAGTTAAGGCCTATCAAAGGAGCATTGCCAATGGCAATCCAGGCCAGGAAGGAGGGATTCAAAACCATTTTCTTACCTGCCGAAAATGCACTGGAGGCAGCAATTGTCAGGGATATACATGTATATGGCATCCATAATCTAAAGGAAATTGTTGATTTTTTCGAGACAGGGAATGGATTGACACCCGTAATACAGGATACCAGGACGATTTTTGAAAAACGCAATCACCATTATGCTGTAGATTTCAACGATGTAAAGGGTCAGGAAAATATTAAAAGAGCCCTTGAACTGGCCGCAGCTGGGGGACATAACGTTATATTAATTGGTCCACCAGGCGCTGGAAAAACAATGCTGGCCAGAAGGCTTCCGACCATTTTACCACCACTAAATTTGTATGAAGCACTGGAAACTACTAAAATACATTCTGTAGCAGGATTGCTCGGCAGCGAAGCCTCCCTCGTTACGGAAAGGCCATTCAGGGCTCCACATCACACAACGAGCGATGTTGCGCTGGTTGGTGGAGGAAGCCATCCACACCCGGGAGAGATTTCACTTGCCCATAATGGCGTCTTATTTCTGGACGAATTGCCGGAATTTAAAAGGCAGGTCCTTGAGGTTATGCGCCAGCCTATGGAAGAGCGTAAGGTAACCATTGCCAGGGCAAAACTCTCAGTGGATTATCCTGCAAGTTTTATGTTAATAGCGTCTATGAATCCATGTCCTTGCGGATTCTATAATCATCCTGACAAAGAATGTGTCTGTGGACCTGGAGTTGTAAAAAAGTATCTTTCAAAAGTTAGCGGCCCCCTGCTCGACAGAATTGACCTTCATGTTGAAGTTACTCCGGTGACCTATGATGAATTATCTGATTACAGGCACAGAAGCGAAAACAGTTCTTCCATTGTGGAAAGAGTCGTACGGGCAAGAAGTATACAAACGGAGCGGTTTAAGTCTTTTGAAGGTATTTTTAGTAATGCACAAATGCCGAGCAGGATGGTCAGGGAGGTCTGTATCTTGCAGGACTCCGGAACTGTATTGCTCAAACAGGCAATGCAAAAACTACAACTTTCCGCAAGAGCCTATGACAGGATTTTAAAAGTAGCCCGAACTGCTGCAGATCTTGAAGGATGTAAAATGATTTCAGATGAACATCTGGCAGAAGCCATTCAGTATAGATCACTAGACCGTGAAGGATGGGCTGGCTGAAATGATAATTTGTTAAATTACATTTTGCTATTTTTCAGCCAGAAATTATTTGTTCCTTCGCCCTGAAGAATGGTGATGTTTTGAAGATTGAGCAATTCCAGTAATGCCAGAAAGGTTACGACAGCGTGTATTCGGTTTTCAAGACCAGTAAATAAGTCGATAAAGTTTAGCTTCTTCTTTTGCTTCATCTTAGATAAAATAAATGATTGCTGGTCTTCTATGGAATATTGATATGTGACAATTTTAGGCAAGGGTTTATTACTTCTGTTTTCGAATTTTGATAAAAGCTGGTGAAAGGTGTGGAACAATTTATATAGGCTTAATGACTCAAGTTCTACATCAACCAAAGCTTTGTCAGCAAGACTTTTCCATTCTGTTTCAATATTACCCCTAAGAAATTTAAAATTTCTTGTGTCTTCCAGTTGGCTGAATTCTTCAATTACGGATTTAAATTTTTTGTATTCCAGCAATTTTTGAACTAACTCTTCCCTTGGGTCAATTTCATTTCCAGCCGCATCTATTTCTTTTCTCGGTATGAGCATTTTTGCTTTTATTCGCATCAGCGTGGCTGCAACAAGGATAAACTCGCTGGCGACATCCAGATTCAATGATTCCAGATGGCGAATATATTCCAGAAAATCCTGAGTGATTTGAGCGATAGGAATATCGTTTATATCGATTTCATCTCGTTCAATAAAGAACAAAAGTAAATCAAAAGGCCCCTCAAACTGGGTTGTTTTTATGTTATAGGTTTCCATACGACAAACCTATATATTTCTGGGTTTTTGTAAAAATGAATTCAAAAAAATAAAAAAGAATTCTTCGATTTTCTACCATACTTTAATAAGCTTTGGTCCGGTGACCCACTTACTCCAGCTTTTATTATATGTGTGGATGTAATTTGTTTTTTTACCTTCTGAAAATACCGGATAGTTACGATTAGTCCATTCAAAGATACTTCCGTATAAATTATAAACATTTACATACCCCATTTTCTTTAATTTTTCGCCCATTTTTTCACTCCTATAACCAATGCTGCAATACACTACAATTTTTTGGTTTTTGGAAACATGTTTTATGTTTTGCCATTGTGGCTGATCGTATCCCAACCACAGGGCATCCTGAATGTGAGAAGTTTGAAATTCATCTTTTTCCCGGGTATCAATAAATACAAACTGGTCTTTATCCTTATTAGCGCGGTCGACATCAATGACCGGAACAGTATAGCTCAGATACTCATTGACTTTTTGATCAAAATTTTGTTGACTGCATCCGGCCTGTTTGGGATATTGTGCCTCTGCACCCCACGATATGACATTCAATGCAAGAAGCAGTAATAACTTTGCGCGTAGCATATTATTAAAGTTTTGCTGGACCATGGCCAACTTTGTCTCTGATTATTTTTCCTCCGGCACAGTGTTGTTTTAGTTCCTGTGATATCCATTCATTTACAGTTTTTTCATCATTTTCCGGATAAAGAATATGAATATTTGGGCCTGCATCCAGGGTAAAGTAAACGGGTAAATTTGAATCTGTGCGGAATTGTTGAATTTTTTTAATCACAATCATTGAGGCAGGTTCCATAAGCATATATGAAGGTTCTGAACACATCATCAATGCGTGAAGGGTGAGCGCTTCTGCTTCTGCAAGCAGACCAAATGCCTCAATATCCCCATCTTTAAGGATTTGAGCAATTTGAGTAATTCTGTTATTGGCTTGCTGATACCTTGCTGTGGCATATGGATTTCCTTCCATAAGGTGATGACCGGCTGTAGAGGAAACGCTTTTTTCTTTGTGACTTATGATAAGAATATCATCATGAAATGTCCTGAAAACAGGATGAATATATTCGCCAAAGGGAATTGCAAATTCATTAGACGATCCTCCAATAGCCGTATGTTGGCCCCATACAGCCATAACCGGAAACACCGACCTACTTGCGCTACCGCTTCCCATTCGTGCAACGATGGAAGCCTTATGATAGAATTGAGCTTCGTCAGATAAACTTCCTATCAAAGCTTGTTCCATAGAGCAAAGACATAATGCAATAGCGGACATTCCGGATGCAGAGGATGCAATACCACTGCTATGCGGAAAGCTGTTTGAACTTTCAAATAACAGAAAATAATCCTTTAGGAAAGGGAAGTATGCTTCCTGTATCCCGGATATAAACTTTTGAATTCTATTTTCAAAAGCTGGGTTTTTACTGCCTTCAAAATAGAATGAAATACCCGCCGGATTTTCTGTTGAAGCAGGGCTCCATGACAAAGTAGTAATACTATGTGCATTATCCAGTGTAAAACTTACAGAAGTATTTTTTGGAAGCTGATGGCCATATTTACCCCAATATTTGACAATGGCAATATTAGAGGGACTTTTCCAGGTGATTTTACCGTTATTCATTCGAATTCAAGACTATTTTTCCGTTTACTAATTTTAAATATTTCAGATTTGTTTCATTTTCAATTCTATACGAAACATCAAAATCCTGAAGTACCGCATCCAGTATAGGGTATTTCCCTTTTTCATAGCCTTCCTTGAGGTCATAGCTGTAGAGTTTTGAAAATGCATTCCAATAGAAGGCGCTGAAACCACCTTTCAGATCTTTTAATAAATCATACATTGATTTGCCGGTTTCCTTTTCAATCATTTTAAACATGATTTTTCCCTGCAATTTGGTAAGATTGACCAGAGGCTCTTCAAATTCTTTAGTCAGTTGCTCTTCCAGTTCTTTAATTCTCTTTTTTCTTTCTCTTTTTTTCATATGTGTTGAGGCATACTCCAGCTCTCTGAATATACGTATTGCTTCTTTGGCATATGGAAATACTTTGGATGCATAATTTCTGAATTTCATATATTTTTTATAATCTTCATCTGAGTTGAATTTTCTCAAAGCAGTGATTTGAAGATTGTCCAGGTCTGCCAGTATGAGTGTATCACCTGTTTCAGTAATTACGGCACTATAAATTCTGCCGTTGATTTGCAACTTTGTTTCACTTCCTGTTGCACCGGGGATGGTATTTTGTGCTTTTGCTGAAAGAGTACAAAAACACAAGATTATAAAAATCCAGCAATAATTGTTCATATGTATTTTCTTTATATCATCACGCTTTGGTCCGATTTAGTACTTTCGTTTACCTAAACAGGTGCGTTTAAAACGAAAAAATGCAAAGAATCATTTTTCTTTTATCCGATTTTGACAAACATTAACAAAACCATAAAGGTGAGAAAATTATCATTACAAATTTAAAACATCGCTTATGTGGCATTGTTTGTCATTTTCAAAATATCATAAGTATATTTATGCGAGAGCCTCTGCATAACTGCATTTAATTTGCGATCTTTGCCTAAGATATGAGTGTAATTTCAACATTAATTTCATTTGTTTTTCATCCTGTGTGGATGGTAACCTACATGATGCTTCTGCTACTTGCAGCAGTACCGGAATGGTTTTCATACAGTGATCCGCGAAGGAAAATATTTGTTATACTTACTGTATTCTTTCTGACAGCCGTTTTTCCAATTATTGGAATGGCACTTATGAAACTACAGGGATTGGTTAAAACCTTTCAGATGAAAGAGAAAAAAGAAAGAATTGCACCCTTAATTTTTTCCGGTGTTTTTTATTTATGGCTTTATATAAATATTAGACAAAACCCTGGTATCCCACCGGCTTTGATTTATTTTGTTTTGGGATCGGTAATAAGCTTATTTCTGGCACTTTTTATAAATAATTTTTCAAAAGTAAGTCTTCACACCATTGGTATAGGTGGCTTGCTGACCGGCGTATTTCTATTTACATTTTTCATTGGCTACGGTTCATTGGGTATATCCTTTCCTTTATTAAATAAGACATTTATAATTACCTCAGAAATGACATTAATTTTCTGTACGCTAGTTGCCGGATTGGTTGGAACAGCCAGATTGTATTCCCGGGCACATCAGGAGGATGAAATTTATGGCGGATATCTTACAGGAATACTTTCCCAGCTTATCGCTTTTTTGATTGTATATTAAAATAAACATATGGATACATTACGCTTACAAATTGAAGAAGCCTGGGAAAACAGAGCATTACTTAAGGACCAGCGATATATTGATGCGATAAAAAGTATTATTGAACATTTGGATCAGGGGAATATCAGGGTTGCAGAACAGGTCAATGATGATTGGTGTGTAAATGAATGGGTCAAGAAAGCCGTTGTGATGTATTTTCCTGTTTGTGAAATGTCTACAATTGAGGTCGGTCCTTTTGAATTTCATGATAAAATACCCCTAAAAAGAGGTTATGCTCAAAGTGGAGTCAGGGTTGTCCCCCATGCCATTGCAAGATATGGGTCATTTATTGAACGGGGTGCCATTCTAATGCCTTCTTATGTCAATATAGGAGCGTGGGTTGGAAGCGGAACCATGGTAGATACCTGGGCTACTGTCGGAAGTTGTGCGCAGATTGGAAGAAATGTGCATCTATCCGGCGGTGTTGGTATTGGCGGTGTACTTGAGCCGCCGCAGGCAAGCCCTACAATTATTGAAGATGATTGTTTTATTGGATCACGGTGCATAGTGGTGGAAGGTGTCAGAGTTCGTAAGGAGGCTGTACTGGGAGCTAACGTGGTACTTACCCAGTCTACCCATATCATTGATGTCACCGGGGACAAACCTGTAATATTGAAAGGAGAAGTACCGGAAAGATCTGTTGTCATTCCGGGTAGCTATACCAAATCATTTCCGGCAGGAAATTATCAGGTAAATTGTGCACTGATTATAGGCCGGCGCAAGGCTTCTACGGATACTAAAGTCTCGTTGAATGAAGCATTGAGAGAATATCATGTAGCTGTGTAAATTTTTCAAACATAAGGGTATGAGTTAAGTTTTCATGGTGTTAATAATACCCTGCTGCATCAGTCGGCGTAAAAATGATGTTAACTATGGACATAATTAAATCTGTTACGCATTTGCAATTTAGTGAATATATTAAATAAAAATATGCCCAGATTGGAATTGATATGGTTAGTATTTTATACTGTATGTAGCGTTTATTACGCCTGTTTCGTAAGATTTTGATTCCATTAGCTGAAGGTAAAATTCACCTTGAATTTTTGTAAATAACGGGACGCCGCTTCCCAGCAAAACAGGAATTGTACTAAGTGTGATTTTATCGATAAGACGGTGATTGAGAAAGTATGTAACCAATTCACTCCCACCGACCAGCCAGATATTTTTTCCTGAATCTGATCTTATTTTTTCAACAGCTTTGTTGATATCACCATGGATAAGTTGTGTATTGGGGCTATTTATAGTCGTTAGAGCATTGGTGGTGACGACATAAGTCCGATAGTCAGTGTAAGGCCATCCCATATCAAAACGGATCAGGTCGTCATAGGTTTTGCGTCCCATAATCAGGCTGTCTATTTCCGCTAAAAGCTCAGAATAGCCATAATCGCCATCCTTTGAAGGAGGAATTGAAGTGAGCCAGTCAATTGAACCATCCGGCCGTGCAATATAACCATCGAGACTACTTGCAATATAAAGGACTATCTGCATCAGAAAAATTTATTTTACCTGCGATAAATGTATACTAAAATCACTGAACTCATTTACCTGAAATGGGTAAATAATTGGGTTTTAAAACAGTGATAAGATATTTTTGATAAAAAAATTGTCATTTTGTACAATTAAATATAAGAATAAATCAAATCTTTTGTATATTTATTTTTCAGTAACACTATGTTTGGCGTATTTTTTATGTTATTTGGAATTTGCCTGAAAAGTTTCGTTCCGTATTGTACCAAATAAGCCATATTCATTTTATAATGTAAGACCTTAAAACCAACAAAAAATAAATGATATCAAAAGTTGTAATTCTTGTGATATTATTATCAGTAACTAGTGCCCGGGCCCAGTCAGACCGGCACAATACGTCATTAAATCAGGCCTGGCTGTCATGTAAGGTGAGTGAATCCCCTAACGCAGTAAGGGGAGAAGGACACTGGATATTATATACACTTGATGATTATTATGCGCTTGACAGCACCCATTTCTGGAATTTTAATACGCCTCAAAGAATCAATAATTATGATAATCAATCCTGGTCATTACACGAAATGCCGGGAACTCTCAAAGATGGTATAAAAAAACTTGCTATAGATGTTTCTCTGGATGGCCTGGTATGGGAGGAAGCTGCTGTTTTTGAATTGGATGAAGGTACAGGATCCGGATTTTACACTGGCGAATCGGGGCCGAATCTAAAAGGAAGGGTAGCTAAATATATATTACTATCTGGACTGGAAAATCATGGTGGTTCTTGTTATGGATTGAGTGAAATCAGAGTAGGGATGACACCCGCAATTATCAATAAGATTGATCCGCAGGATATAACCAAACCTCAGATATATATTAGTTTATATCCGAACCCATCGGCAGGAGAGATAAATGTAGGTATAAATGGCTTTGCCCCCGGCGAAGTAGATTTTAAAGTAACGAATGTATCGGGAGTTACCGTTAAAGAGGGTATCTGGAAAATTGAGTCCCGGTTCCAGCAGATCAGGTCTTTACGTACTGAGCTGGATTCCGGAATTTATTATTTATCTGTTTATCAGGGAGATGTATTGGTCACCCTGCCATTTGATATATTTAAATAGGATGAGTCATTTTATAAAAATATCACTTTTTGTGGTGTCAGTGTGCCTGATTACTATGTCTGCCTGGTCTCAAAAGGTTTATTTGGGTGGTGGGTATCCTTTGGAAGTTAAAATTAAAGCAAGTTCTTCCCTGACAGAATGTCCTCCCGAAAGAACAATTGATGGATCCGGATTGGACTATAAAATTTTTGAAAGTTCCAGGTTTATGGCTCAAAGTACTCTTGGGGCCAATATTCATGCCATTGAGGAACTATCCGAAACACTTGATTTTAATTCCTGGATTGCTGTACAGTGCAATATACCCCCAACGTACATTACCCCGGAGATGGAAAGGGTATGGAAACAAATTCTGGAAGAATCCACTGACCCTGAAAATGAATTTGGTCCGTTTTCTGTACATTTTAATTATGCATGGTGGACTGTCAATATGACAAACGATGACGTGCTCCGCCAAAGAATTGCCTATGCATTAAGCCAGATTTTTGTTATTTCCATCAATTCAGATTTAAGGGATCATGCTGAGGCTCTTTCATCGTTTTATGATGTTTTGATTAAAAATGCACTGGGTAATTATCGGGATCTCCTTATGGAAGTAACCCTGCATCCATCTATGGGCTATTATCTGAGTCACCTTAACAATCCAAAGGAAGATCCTGACAATAATATTCATCCTGATGAAAATTATGCACGAGAAATAATGCAGCTGTTTACAATTGGTTTATATGCCTTAAACAGAGACGGGTCCCGGATAAAAGATAATCAGGGAGCGGATATGCCTTCTTATAATAATCAGGATATCAAACAGCTTGCCAAGGTTTTTACAGGTCTGGGAGGAGGAGGACTGGACCCGGATGTTACATGGAAAACCCAGCCTGAATTTGGGGATGGATTATGGACGATTAGTAAAATATTGCCTTTAAAAATGTACGAAAACTTCCATGATAAGGGAACAAAGTCATTTCTTGGGTTTCAGATTCCTGCCAATCAGACCGGAATGAAGGATATACAGGATGCGGTTGATTTTTTATTTCATCATCCGAATACAGGCCCTTTTGTAGCATACAGGCTGATTCAGCGATTGGTAAAGTCAAATCCAAGCGCTGCTTATATTGACAGGGTTGCCTCTGCTTTTAATGACAACGGACAGGGAGTCAGAGGAGATATGAGGGCTGTTGTAACAGCCATCTTGATGGACCCTGAGGCCAGGGGACAATATGAAAGACTTGAGCCACATCACGGCATGTTGCGTGAACCTATGCTTCGGTTTACCCAGATAGTCAGGGCCTTCCCAGTATTTGCCAGTCGCGACAGATACTGGAATAATGGATATTCTTATCTTAATTCAACAAGACAGCATGTTTTGGCTTCTCCCACAGTATTTAATTTCTACACACCGGATTATCAACCCGTTGGAGAAATTTCGGATGCCGGTCTTGTGGCTCCGGAGTTTAAAATACATAATTCTACCACTTCTTTATCGTATATAAATGCTGTAAATGGCTGGGTCGGTGGAGTATATAAGGATGACGTTACTAATGAAATAAAGGAATGGGGTTCATTATTTCATAGCTGGGAATCAACATCGGAAAATCCGGATTTTGTGAGAATGCTCACCTCAGAGTTGGAACCACATGCGTGGGACTCGGAGTTGATTATTAACGAACTCGACAAAAGATTTACCTGCGGCGCTTTGACAGATGATACCAGAAATATAATCCGAAAGGCACTTAATGGAACATACTGGAATTGGGATACTCAAAATTTGTGGAAGTATCACAGGATAAAAACGGCTATCTATTTATTTATGATATCACCCGATTATAACATACTTCGATAACGAATATAATATGTCCGGAAAGCATAAGCATATCGACAGAAGAACTTTTCTGCACCAGGCAAGTTGTGCAGCAGTTGGCTACACCACATTATTTTCTACCCTAGCCAATCTGGAGATATTACAGGCGGCTGCAGGATTTAATTTAAATGATGCTGCATCAAATGATTATAAGGCCCTGGTATGTCTTTTGAATTCCGGAGGGATGGATTCATTTAATATGTTGATTCCAACAGACCAGGGACTATACAGGCAATACCAGGAGACCAGAACCAATCTTGCTATACCCAAAGGAGAACTAATCTCGATAAATCCTGAAAATACAGGGGGCCAGACTTTTGGACTTCATCCTGCATTAAAAAAAGTAAGTTCGCTGTTTAACGATGGTAATCTTGCATTTATCAGCAATGTGGGTACCCTTGTACAGCCAATGACTAGGCAGGAATTTTATCAGGGAGGGGTACCATTACCATTGGGATTGTACTCTCATGCTGATCAGATGTTACACTGGCAAACCGGAATACCTCAGGGAAGGGTTGCTCAGGGCTGGGGAGGAAAAATAGCAGACATGCTCAACGATTACAATCAGCAAAAGCAAATTCCAATGTGCCTTTCTGTGTCTGGTAGTAATCTGTTTCAGGCAGGCAATAAGACCTCAGAGTTTGCATTGAGGCCCATAAGCGGAGCAGTTGGAATTGATGGATTTTACGAGGAGTGGTCAGTCAATAAAATGAGGAGAGAGGCCATTACCGGAATGATGAATCAAACCTATCAGGATATTTATAAAAAAACGTACAATACGACAATAAAAAATGCTTTTACGGGGTTTGAACTCATACAGCCAGTACTGGAAAATCAGCCAGCATGGAATGTTAGTTTTGAAAATGCAGGGTCTGATTGGAACCCATCCTTGAATATGTATTTTGAAATGGTAGCGAGAGCCATTTCAGGTCGTGAAAAACTTGGTATGAATCGCCAGATATTTTTTATTGAATACGGCGGATGGGACCATCATGATGAATTACTCAATAGTCAGAACAATAAACTCGAAGAGCTGGATTTGGCATTATCTCAGTTTTATACGGTGCTACAGCAAATGGGGATTGAAGATTCTGTAACAACTTTTTCTCTTTCGGAATTTGGACGTACACTTACCTCAAATGGTAATGGCACTGATCATGCATGGGGCGGAAATACCTTTGTCATGGGAGGAGCGGTTAAAGGCAAGCAAATTTTTGGTACATACCCGCAATTATCTCTCGGTCAGGGTAATCCGCTCGAACTGGGTGGTGGAGTTTTACTACCAACAACATCAGCTGATGAGTATTTTGCGGAAATTGCACTATGGTTTGGCGTTCCTCCATCAGAATTAAACCTGTTATTCCCTAATATTCATAACTTTTATTCTCCCGGAAGTGGAAGTAATCCGATAGGATTTTTACAAAATTAAGTAGGATTTTTGATAAAGATAATATGACCGGCTTTCACCGGACCATAAATTAAGGCCTGAATTTGATTTTATTAATGACGGCAGTCTTCGTATTTGAAGACTATGGCCAGATAATAGTTTCACCATCATCTTCGACATCAGGAAGAATCTGAAACTCTACGGATTCACCGTTTTCAAACCAAACCAGTAATCCGGTTTCTTCAGATTCCAACAATACAAAATCTGTGTCATCTTCATCTGAAATGTCCTCTACATTAGAAATTTCGATACCTAGATTTTCCAGAAAATCTTCAAAATCATCCTGATCCATACCCACTATTGATCTTCCGTGCAAGGTATAATGAGGATCGCTGCAGGAAAGAGATACTAATTTCCAGTCATATTGCTGATCAAAAATGAGGGATAATTCGAGATCGTTATAATGCCACGAAACCAATTCTTCACTTACTTCTCCTTCAGGAGTTTCAATATTTTCAATTTCATCCGGATTTCCAAGTATATTTTTTACATCATCCTGATTCATTCCAAATCTAAGATCTCCAATTCCGGCACCAAATTCTACTTCTTTAATATTACTCTTCATTGTATTATTTTATTATGTCAAGTACTTTATAATTGGTTTTCGACACCAGATAGAATTCGTTTTTAAGTTAAAAAATTTGATTTTAGAACTCCTTAATTGAATTTTAAAAGGCGAAGAAAATTTTAAAATATTGATTTCGATGATCTAATATAAGATACAAAGAAACAAAATAATTCATGGACTCTCTAGTAAAATAAATCAATTGTGTTTTTATTAACATTCTAAACTTGCTGATTTTCATGCCTTTTAAGATAATAAAAATATGTTATATGTTTTATGATTTTTCAGTAAACATATAATTATTGGAATAATTGCATTTGATTTTACATCAAATTATTACCGGTATGGTGTGGCAGAATTAAGTATTTCTCTTGTGAAGAATCTTATGAGACTCTTTAAAGCAGATTGACGGACGTTGAAAATTTTAATCACGCTCGATAAGGCTTCCTGTTATTCTCAGGAATTCCTTTTCAGAAATCAGGCCTACCAATTCATTTCCATTGACAACAGGAAGGCAACCAATTTTATGTTCCCTCATCAGTCTCATTGCTTCCATGATATTGGCATCCTGATCAATTGTTATTGGATTTTCAATCATGATATCAGATACTATTCCTGTTTTTTTGGAATGGCGGTTTTTGAGATAATACCTCAGTATCAATCTGGCAGTAACCAATCCAACGAGATTTCCTTTTTTGTCTTCAACCGGGGTGTATCTGATTGTATTCCAGTCCATTAGTTCTGCTACCAGATCAATGATATCATCTTTTTGAACGGTAAACAAGTCTGTAAGCATAAATTCGGAAACCTTCAAGTGGGAGGGGCGGTATATTTTTAAGTCATTTATATTAGGCATAGGCCATTCGTGTACGGGTTTATTGGTAAGCTGATGTTTAAGCATAGAGGCAGTAAGGGTGCTGAGAGCTTCATCTGTATTGTGGTCATGATGAAGGTTGGTGAATGCACGAAGCATCCATCTCGCTCCTGTCATATGGTTTTTTGCTCTTTGTCTGATAACACCGAGATATTTGTCTATATCTTTCTGATCTACCTGTTTTGATTGTAAGCCTTTTTCAGCGATGATTATCAGTCTGTCAACAAGATCTACGGCATTTATTTTTTCATCATTAAACCAGGTAAATTTTGTATCGAGACCAAATTTTGCTGCTTTACCAAAATTATCTCTGGCATCAACAAAGGACATCTTTTGTCTTATGTCTTCGACTTCCATCCGCAGTCCTACCATGGCTCCCAGCCAGAAACACGCGTTTGCTACCTCATCCAGTACAGTTGGTCCTGACGGGAAAACCCGGTTTTCAATTCTCAAATGAGGTTTTCCATTTTCGCTTATACCATAGCATGGCCGATTCCACCGATATACGGTACTGTTATGTACCTGAAGTGCCCTGAGTTTAGGGACTTCATTATTCTTTACCATAGCAAGAGAATCCTCCTCAATATCAGAACTGAGAAGTACCCTGAAACGAGCAATATCTTCTCTGTAAATTTCCAGAATTGTTTTATGAATCCAGTCCTTTCCAAAACTTACTCGTGGACTCCTTTCCCGCATATGATCATGTGTGGTCCGGGTATCCAGAGATTGCTGAAACAGTGCAATTCTTGTTTCATGCCAAAGCCTTTTACCAAAAACTATCGGACTATTGGCAGAAATAGCCATTACTGGTGCTGCCAGTGCCTGAGCTATATTATAATAAGATACAAAATCTTCCGGGGCAACCTGTAAATGAACCTGAAAACTGGTATTACATGCTTCCAGCAACGGAGAATCATGCTTCACCAGCAATTCATCAATACCTAATATCCTCAACTCATATGCCTGCCCTATTAATTGGTTATTTATTGCCTCCATGAGGGCAAAATACCTTTTTTTTGGCGTGAGATTTTCCATATCCAGGTGATACTTCCTGAATGTAGGGCAAATTCCTGTGAGTAAAATAGAAGCGTTAAATCCATCAAGAACTTGTTGAATTTTCTGGAGTTTATCCGAATTTTCATTTTCCAGTTCCGTAAAACAATCACCTTTAAAAGTTCGGGGAGTAAGGTTTGTTTCTAGATTAAATTTACCCAGTTCGGTTTCCACCCAAGGGTAGTCTGTCATTTTTTCAAGTGCTTCCATGGCAATCAAAGCAGGCTTGAAGGTCGATTTATCAACCATGACCATTTCCTGTTCGGCACCTATTCTTGAAATATCTGACTCAAACCAGCCATTTTCAAGCATATGTTCCAGTGCATGCACATCGTTGAGTAATGCCCGGACAAATTTCTGCATTTGTTTTTGGTCACTGACTAAGGATACCCTCTGCTCTCCCATGCTATGGTAATTTTTTAAAACTACTGCATAAATCACACCAAAAAACGCTTTGAAGCAGAATCAGAGTGAGTTATTCTAAAAAATTATATTCATTGCATATTATACAGATATTGAACGGGCTTAATAACAGAAAGATTTATTTAAAGCTGTTTGGCAAAATCAATTAAAACAGCAAAATGAGGGACCATTTTGTGATATAGTAAGTCGTCATTTAGTTCGGAAGTTTAAATCCCCTGACCTTTATACGCTTTAATTTTAATACTCAATTTTACCATATCATCAATAAATTCATCTTTTAGGTCCTTAAAGATATTTTTTGATTGATATGTGATGCCCCAGTTAATTCTGTTGATTTCAAATACTTCTGAACTTACAATAACAACTTCATCACTCACGGCAACGTTAGCTTTAAAACTGATTTCTCTGGTAACATCCTTTAAAGTCAAATTCCCCTTTACCAGTGCATTTCCCTTATTATCATTTGCAATTCCTTCAATTGAAGTAATTTCAAAAGTTGCCTTTGGATATACTGTGGTGTTAAAAAAATCTTCTTTGCCGGATTCTCCTGTGCCTCTAAGATGAGTTTCCAATTTTTCTTTTTCTTCACCATCAAGATCCGATACGGAAAGCTTCCTGACATCGAATTCAAAACTTCCGCCATTGATAGCATTATTACTGACGTAAATAATTCCGAAAGTTAAAGGTATAGTTCCGCGATGACCACCAAAAGGTTTAGTTGCCTCCCAGGTAAACGTGGAAGAATCTGCTCTTACAAGATATCCTTCACCTTTATTATCTGCTACATTTCCTTTTTCAACAGGAGATGTATCATTTTCCTTGCAGGAAAAAGTAAAAATGCAGAAAAACAAAATAATCAAAGGCAGGAACTTATGCATATACAATATATTAATTTTAGTGTTCACTTTTAAAGAAATGGGGAGCACTGTTTAAGTGCCTGACATATTGCTTTACCTGATCAATACTGTTCAACACACGTAATTTTGGATGGCGATCAAGCTTTTGCACGGTAGTCTGAAAACCAGAAATCAGAATCTGTGCATCAGGGCAATTTCTAATTAATTCATCCAGATAAGGCTGGAGTGGGGCTTCACTGAAACTATCATTAAAAATAGTAAAAATATATTCTGCCTTAAATATATGATAGGCGTCAAGTACATCAAAAATAGAAACATTTGTACCCAGGTTTAGTACGCGTATGCCCTGTTTTAAAAGCACATAGTGTAAAAAAAGCAGACTTAGTTCATGGGTTTCAAATTCGGGTAAATATAGCAGGAATCGTTTACCTTCCCTGTTTTCTCTCTCTTTCTGATTTTCAATAGCCATAATTATTTTGCGCCGGATAATACCAACAACAAAATTTTCATGAACATTTTTTATGGAGCCTGCCATCCACATATTACTTAGCTTATCCAGCAAAGGATATACCACATCATCCATAGTAGATTCAAATCCCTTAGAATCAATCTGATGATTTAAAATCAAGTTAAATTTTGATTCTTCCAGATCAAACATAGCCAGCATTAAGGAATCGAGCTGATCTTCAAAAGCGGTGCCCACTTCTGTAAGCTCTGCAACTTTTGCCTTTAATTCTTCGTTGGATAATTCAGCAATTTTTGAAATTTTAAATCCCTTTCTGTTGAGTAAAGATATATTTAAAATTTTCTGTAAATCTTCTTCTTTGTAGTAACGAATATTGGTAGAAGTTCTTTCAGGCTGTATAATACCATACCTCTTTTCCCATATACGCAGTGTATGGGCCTTTACACCGGATAGATTTTCTAAGTCTTTAATAGAATATGCTACCATAATTTGTTCAGGATAAAAAGGGTCAATTCGACACAAATCCTTAGGAAACAAAAGATTATCAACATTGTTTACGCAAGACCGCAAAGCTTGAAACAAAAATATAAAATCAGTATTTTTTGAACGGAAACATTTTCTAAAAATTTTTAGAGAAGTTGATGACTGCCGTATATGGGATTTAACCGGATGAATAGACGTCGATCAGCATCATAAATGAAAGTATTAACCACTACCTTGGTGAAGTACATCAAAAGTACAAATAACCATTTTACGCGCTTTAGTTGACCTGGAAATTCCATACATTTGTACAATAATTTTATATTATCAATAAAACAGGTCAATGAATTTTTCTTCCAAAATACTGGAGAATACAGTATTGGCACTTTCCGGCTTACCGGGAATAGGTAAAAAGACTGCTCTCAGACTTGCTGTTCACCTGACGCAGGACAAAAATCAGAAAGCATTAAAAATTGCCCAGGCTCTGATCAGACTTCACGAAGATATCAAAACCTGTACATTATGCCATAATATATCAGATGAAGATACATGTGAAGTTTGTCGTATGTCGTCCCGTAAAAGAAGTTTGATATGTGTGGTAGAAAATGTTCGGGACGTTATGGCTATTGAGGACACGAACCAGTACAGAGGTTTATATCATGTGTTGGGAGGGGTGATTTCTCCGCTTGAAGGAGTTGGGCCGGCAGATTTGAATATTGATACGCTGGTAGAGCGTGCAACTAACGGGGAAACAGAAGAAATTATTATGGCCATAAGCCCTACTATTGAAGGAGAAACTACTATTTATTACGTATCAAAATTACTACAAACTACCGGAGTCAAGGTTTCTGTAATTGCAAGAGGTATTTCGTTTGGGGGAGATCTGGAATATGCCGATGAGGTTACGCTAGGAAGATCAATAATGGCCAGATTGCCTTACCAAAATGAAACCTGAGCGCATTTCTGGATTATAAATGGGATAAGCCTTAAATACTATTGATGATAATCCAGGACACGAAAAGCTTCTCCCCATTAAAAAAATAACTATGCTAAAAGTGAAAATATAGGTATAATTGCCTAAAATGTGAACGTTCAAACTAAAGTGATTTTATTCATGTGAATTCCATGTTACAATTATAACCAGTCATGCAGAGCGTGACGATATATGAATTAAAAGATGAATGATATAGGCATTGTTATAGTCAACTACAATGTCAGACATTTCCTGATACAGTGTCTGCATGCTGTAAGAAAAGCTAAACATCCGGATTTAAAAATAGAGATCTGGGTGGTTGACAATGCATCAACAGATGGTGCTGCAGAAATACTGGCTTCTGAATTTCCGGAAGTGAACTTAATCGTAAATAAGCAAAATGTTGGTTTTTCAAAAGCCAATAACCAGGCTATCAGATCTTTAAATTGTAAATACACGCTCCTCCTAAATCCGGATACACTTATTCAGGAAGATACATTGATGAAGTGCTTTCAATATATGGAGATCCATCCTGATGCAGGTGCTCTTGGTGTTCGGATGATTGATGGTAAGGGTAAATTTTTGCCTGAATCAAAACGCAAGATTCCGGATCTTTGGAATTCATTTTGTAAGCTTACTTTTTTATCCACTTTGTTTCCGGCTTCCAGATGGTTCAGTGGTTACAATCTTGGATATTTACCGGAGAATCAAACCTCAGAAATTGAGGTATTATGCGGCGCATTTATGTTTATGCGGTCAGATGTCCTGAGTAAAACCGGTCTTCTTGACGAACAGTTTTTTATGTATGGGGAGGATATTGATCTTTCTTTCAGAATTTTAAAATCCGGATATAAAATTATTTATTTCCCGGAAACATCCATCATCCATTTTAAGGGCGAAAGCACACAGAAGAATTCTTTACAATATGTGAAGACGTTCTACGGTGCTATGATATTGTATGTCAAAAAGCATTATCCCGGAACAAAGTCATGGATTTTTACACAGATTATACTGATACTCATCCAGTTAAGGGCACTTGCCAGCATGGTGGCAAGAATTGGACATCCCTGGGTAAAAATGATGGCAGATGGTATTTTCATTTGGATGGTCTTAAATTATTTTGTGCGGTTTTGGGCACAATGGTATTTTCATAATGATCAGTATTACGCCAATGCCGCGATTAGCACAAATATTTTTTTATATGCTGTCTTGTGGGTCACAAGCCTTTGGTTTTTTGGATTATATGACCAAGCAACAACTTACAAAAGAGTTTGGTATGGTGCATTTACGGGTACATTGGCTATTCTTTTGATTTATGCTCTGGAAACCAACGAATTCAGAACGAGCAGAATGCTTATTGTGGCAGGGTTTATTTTTATATTGTTATATGGTACTATCAGACGGATACTGGGACTTAAATTTCGAAAATGGACAGGTAAAATTATATCTGAATCCGAAAAGAATACAGCCATAGTTGGCAAGGAAATAGAGGCAAACCAGCTTAGAACAAACTTTCTAAAAGCAGGCCGAAAGGAATCCCAACTCTTATTAATTAGTCCTGACACCAAGTACAACAGAGATATCTTTGCGGATCATATTGATAATCTAGATCAGATAATCAGACAATACGCTGTACAGGAGGTTATTTTTTGCACAGAAACGTTGTCTATGAAGGAGATTATACAGCTTATGTCGCGCACTAATCCCGGCGTATCCATAAAACTAACCGGTGATAGAAATCTGTCATTAATTGGGGGCAATATTTCAGCTTCTGAAACGGATCCGGGAAGTATTCAGGTTAAATATATATTGAACGATCCTTTGTACAGGAGATTAAAATTTATGGTTGACATATTATTTGCACTGTTACTAATAAGTTTTTTGCCTGTAATTTGGATTATCAACGGTGCCAGGGCTTCTGTTATCCGACATATATTTGAGGTTTTAATCAGGAGAAAAACCTGGATAGGATATGGCGGCGAATCCAGTGATTATCAATTTTTACCACAGATACCAAAGGGAATTATATCCTTCCCCATGGCAAAAAAATTTCAATGTATTGAAAAAGGACATTTCAAACATATGAATATTCGGTATGCCACACAATATTCCCTGTGGGATGATCTGGAATTAATAGCCATAAATATTACTAATTTATCCTAAACTTTAACAAGTGAACGCAGATAAACTGGCATTTATAAAAAGGAGATCAAAGGAACTTTTACCGGAGCTAATCACCTTAAGAAGGTATTTTCATGCCCATCCGGAACTTTCTTTTGAAGAATCAAATACCGCTAGGCATATAGCAGAAATTCTGAATCAAAATAAAATTTCATATACCGGCAGTTGGGCAGGACATGGTATTGTAGCAGTTATTGAAGGGCAGCATCCGGATAAGAATTGTATAGCACTTCGGGCCGACATGGATGCTTTACCAATTACGGAAAGTAATCAAACATCGTATAAATCGACAAATACGGGAGTTATGCATGCCTGTGGCCATGATGTCCATATGACTTCCCTTCTTGGTGCAGCCAGAATTTTAAATGAAATGAAGGATTTATTTTCCGGTACTATAAAAATAATATTTCAGCCAGGTGAAGAAAAATTGCCGGGAGGAGCCAGTATTATGATACAGGAAGGCGTGTTGCAGGAGCCGCAGCCTTCTTGTATAATAGCGCAGCATGTATATCCATCTCTGGATGCCGGTAAGGCAGGAATAAGACCATCATTATATATGGCTTCAGCAGATGAAATATATCTAACCATAACCGGCAAGGGAGGTCATGCTGCCATGCCCCAGGATTGTAAGGATGCTGTACTTGCAACAGCACATATTCTTACTTCGCTTCAGCAAATCGTATCACGACTTTGTCCTCCGGCTATTCCCTCTGTATTGTCATTTGGTAAAATTTATTCAGAAGGTGGCGCCACCAATGTATTACCAGACCGGGTTTTTGTAGAGGGTACATTCAGGACTATGGATGAATCATTCAGGGAAAAAGCCCATCAGGAAATCAGTCAGTGTGCCAGGGATGTTGCACGGGCATTTGGTACAGAATGTGAAGTACACATCAGCAAAGGATATCCTTGTCTGGTAAATGATGAACAACTGACAAGACAAATAAAATCGGATATCATATCATTTCTTGGAGAAGAAAATGTGGTTGATTTGCCATTGAGAATGACTTCAGAAGATTTTGCATTTTATACCCAGCAAATTCCCGGTTGTTTTTATCGGCTTGGAACAGGCAATTATGAAAAAGGAATAAACGCTCCTGTACATACCAGTAATTTTGATATAGACGAACAGGCTCTCGAAACCGGAGCTGGTCTGATGGCCTGGCTGGCTGTAAACAGACTTACTTAAAACACACAATGGCGACAAAATGATTGATGTGCGTTTTGTAAAAACCGCTCTTTTATCGTATTTTTACAATAGATTTTCCAGTTCTCTATTTTAATCCTGAAGGGCATTAATGTTGAGTACGAGACTACGCAAGCTAAATACAATTATTAGTTATACACCAAGGGAGGCATGATATATTCATTTTTCAACAGTATCATCAAGGGTTACCTGAAGTTCAGACACGGTAGGGTTGAAAAGATGTATTCTGATCCTCGTAGTTTGCAAACTGAGCAGTTGGAATTTTTTATATCTCAGCTTAACAAGACTGAATACGGCAGGGATCATAATGCAGGGGCAATAATGACTTATGTTGATTTTTCCAATTTATTGCCTGTTACAGATTATGAAAGTCTGGCACCTTATATCGATAAAATGATGCATGGAGAAAAAGATATTTTATGGCCGGATAAAATATTGTGGTTTGCAAAATCAAGCGGAACTACAAATGACAAGAGTAAATATATTCCCATTTCAGATCATAACTTATTTGAAAATCATGTATCTGCCACATGGGATGCTATGTCTATATTGTATGATATAAGATCTGATTCCAGAATCTTTGACAGAAAAAATCTGGTTCTTGGTGGTTCTCTGTCTACTTTTACCCCAAATCCTGAAGTTACGGTTGGTGATGTATCTGCCATATTGCTTCACCGAATGCCAGCAGTTGGAAGGCCATTTTATGCTCCTGATTTTGAAACCGCTCTTTTGTCAGATTGGGAAGAAAAAATAGAAAGGACCGCCAACATTTGTATTCAGGAAGATATCGGAATGTTTGCAGGAGTTCCCACCTGGACCATTGTTTTATTCCGGAAAATTCTGGATAAAACCGGTAAGAAAAATATGCTGGAAGTTTGGCCCAATCTAAAAGCTTACCTGCACGGAGGAGTTTCCTTTGAGCCTTATCGGGAACAGTTTAAAGAACTAATACCTGCAGAAGATTTTCAATATCTTGAAGTATATAATGCTTCAGAGGGATATTTTGCCGTACAGGATACATTAGAAAATGACGGTATGTTAATGCTGCTTGATAATGCAGTATTTTACGAATTTATACCTATGGATGAATTTTATGCGGGAGGTAGAAAGGCTATTCCTATTTGGGAGGTGGAGTTGGATAAAACATATTGTCTGGTTATTACCACTGCCTCAGGGTTGTGGCGATATATGCCTGGCGATACGGTTATATTTACTTCTTTGAAGCCCTACAGAATTCGCATTGCCGGTAGAACCAAGCATTTTATCAATGCTTTCGGAGAAGAGGTTATGGTGAGTAATACGGATCAGGCTCTTAAATTGACATGTGAAGCTATGCACGCCCAGGTTTCGGATTATACGGTTGCCCCTGTATTTCTGGATCAGCAGGGAAAGGGAGGGCATCAATGGTTGATTGAATTTCAAAAAAGACCTGAAGATATCAAATCCTTTGAGTTGATGCTCGATAATCAGCTTAAACAGTTGAATTCGGATTATGAAGCCAAAAGATTTAAGGATATTGCATTACAAAATCTAATTATAACAGAAGTTCCACAGGGCACTTTTCAATCATGGCTAAAGCACAAAGGAAGATATAGTGCCCAGTCAAAAGTACCTCGCCTGTCAAATGACAGAAATACCATTGACCAGATTCTGGATTATATCAGTTCCAATACTCAGTATGATGATTGATGAAGATGAAAAATTCTTTAATGACCTGGAAGCCTACAGGCAGGAGGATGAAAATGACGAACTTGAACTTTTGAATGCTATAGCTACCAGAGTTCAGGAGTTGTTGGATACAGATAAAGGATTGTTGTTAAGCCATATGTACAGGTTGGATATAGAAGAAAGAAAAATTGCTGCAGCCCTCGAAAATCAGGGAGATGAACCAATTGCACTTGTTTTGGCTAGATTAATTTTTCAAAGACAAAAAGACCGCTTAGCTACTAAAAAAAAATACAGACAACCCCCAATTACGGGATGGGAATATTAATGGTTCAAGAAGATTTTGGGACGAAAAATATTTTAAATAATTTTGACAATAGCCTGAAGACCCCTATTTGCCTGTATCCAAAAAATCAGTTTACTTGTTTATTGGAACGAAATGGTATCTTTTTGAATTTGTTCTATGATAATAAAAATAGTTACACATTCTTTTACAATAGAAATTAAATGAATTTTTATACATCCCGGGGTATTATTTTCAGAATAGTTAAATATGGTGAAAGCAGTGTAATTTGCGATATTTATACAGAAGAAAAAGGATTGCGCTCATTTATAGCATCCGGAGTTCGGAATTCAGGCAAAAGAAATAGATCGGCCGTATACAGACCATTAAATTTTATTGAACTTGTCGCACCGGAAACAGAGGAGGTTGATAAATTGGTCCGGATAAAGGAAGCAGCACTTTACTATCATTTTAATTCTATTGATCAGCACGTGGTTAAATCTTCTATCTCATTATTTATGCTTGAAGTTGTCCGCAATACAGTCAGGGAAAGAAATCCTGATCCTGAAATGTTTGGTTTTATCGAAGACTGGATAATGTGGCTGGATTTTGCTGAAAAAACTAGCCCGCTTGCGGGGGTTAAATTTATGCTTGAACTTGCCGCTCACGCCGGATTTGGACCATTAAATAATTATTCCTTGTCCAATAAATTTTTTGATCTTCAGGAAGGCATGTTTAAATCATCGTATGATGCCAATCATCATGTCATGGATGAAGAAATCAGCCATTTGAGCAGCCAATTGTTATCTATGACAAGGGAAAGTTTACCGGAAATGAAAGTCGACAGAAATATCCGTGAAATTTTGTACGAAAACTGGATACAGTACTATAGAATGCATCTTGCAGGGTTCAAAGAAATCAAGAGTATTGACGTTTTAAAAACGATTTTTTAAGGCTTTTCAAAATATAGACAGCTCCAATACAAGGCAAAAAAAATGAGGTAATGCATTGCATTACCTCAACCCTAACCAAATGAAACCAAATTATGCCTTATTGTATAATTTACACAAAGGTAAATACTATTATTAAATTATTGTACACAAATTTGTTAATATTTTTAAAATGCCATATTTAAAGGAGGTAAAACGCCTAAATCACATCCTAAAATGGGAAGTAAATATCCAATTTACTAAAATATATGGACTAACAAGCCAGTTATGAAAATAATATTTTGTTATTTTTAAGAAAATATTACTTTAATTTTATTAAAATGTCATTTATAAATTCGTTGACAACGGCTTGAGTGCTAAATTTATTAATTATTATTTCTTTAGATTTTAATCCCATATTTTGAACCACCTTGCTGTCTGACTGTAATGCTTTTTTCAAAACTTCGGGTAGAGATGTGTCATTATTTTTATCTATAATCCAGCCATTTATACCTTCTGAAACCAATTCTCTGCAGTTACCTGTTTTATTGGATAAAAGCAAGGGAAGACCTGCGGCTGCCGCTTCTATGGACGAAATAGGATTTGGATCAGCGTTACTGTTCAGTATAAAAAAGTCACTTAAGTGGAGCAATTCTTTAATTTGTAGTTGTGATAAATGACCGGTTAAAATGATTCTTTTCTTTTGTGGATGGTTGTATAAAAGTTCTTGAATGTCTTTACTCAAAGGTCCTTCTCCTGCAATATATAAATAAATGTCTTGCGATTCAGGCAAGTTTATAAATGCCTGGCAAAGTTCCAGCACACCTTTTCTTTGTGTGAGGGCAGAGATTTGAGAAAAAACCACTGCTTCTGATGATATTTTCCATTCTTTTCTTAAGAGAAATTTTGATTTATTCGAACTACAATAATAAGCTTCTTCAATAGTATTAGGTACGTAGAAAAAATGACGTACTGAGATACCCATATTAAGAATATAGTTTTTCGATAGTTCATTTGGCACTATGAAATATCTGTAACCTTTAAGAATTGATTTTCTTACCCATGAAATTATATAGTTTCTTATGATTTCAGCATTTTCATGCCCTTCACTCCAGAAAATTTTGTATTGCGCTCGACCAAATATCTGAGCCAGCATCATAGTAGGGATGTTCCAGGCACCACTGATGATTAGCCATTTAGGTTGTAACTGACGCAGTTCATGTAGCACACCAACATTTAAGTGCGCCGTATAGTGTTTGTATACCGGATGAAATCCCTTCAGGAACTTGTAGTGATATTTTTGTTGTTTTTCATCCCATTTCCACTGCCGGCCTCTTTCACTTTGAGCACAATAAAGTACTCTAAACGCTATATTTGCTGACTGACATGCAAGAGCCATTTCATTAAAAAAAGACGTTCTGTAAGGCGTAGGAATATTGGTTAAAATAACAAGCATGCTTATAAACTATTCGTTGAAAAGAACTTTCCAGCTGTAATTATTTAATGAAAGTAACTTTCCTGTAGAAGATATGGAAAAAACTTTTTTTAGCTCCATGACGGCATACATACAAAGGAAAAGATTTAAAAGTATAAGTAAAATAGCCGTTCCGTGTAGTCCCCAGAAAGGAATAGTTATAAAAGTAAGTAAAAGAAAGATCAGATGGCCTAAAAATTGTGCACTGGCAAAATCATCAAACAAATTGGTGGACTCCATTACTACAGATCCAATCTGCCACTGAACAAGAAATAGCATAGAAATCATTAAGTATAGGTATAGTCTGGTATCAGTTTGCCATTCTGAGCCAAGCCACCATTTAAATATACTCGATTCTCCAAACCAGAGAAGGGCAGAAAAAATTGCAGTTACTCCAATGGTCAGCCAGTATCCGGTAACAAATGTCTGATGCATTTTAGTTATATTATTTTGATAGTAACTGGAAGATATTTTTGGCCAAAGGGATTGTTTAATTATTTCTCCTATTTGCCTTAATGTATTAACCAATGTGCGAAGCGTGCTGTACATTACAGTGGAGCCCGGACCAAGCAGAAAGTTGATAATCCATATCGTGCCTCCATTGAGTAAAAGATTTGATGCAGAAAAAGAAGAATATTTTATGCCTTTGTTCAGATTTGTATGTATAGTGAATTCATTTTTACCCCGGAGACCAAATATGGCTTCAGGATTTTTTACAAAAAAGATTAAATAAATTATTATTAATCCTGAAAATTTTAAAGCTACCATAACAGACAGCAGTAATTTCTCATTACCACTATTTTTCAAAACAAATATGATGAGGATTAACTCAAGCAGTCTGAGTACATTCCAGATAAATTGAATGACATCCGATTGGTTAAGCGACCTGAAAAAATAAAATGCGAGTGTTTCTCCAAGAGTACACAGTCCATATACACCTAGAAGCATCCAAAAACCTGATGATGCAGTTATAGCATATTGAAATGTTTCTGAATGTGTGCAAAGTAAAATGATGGCAATATAGATTGAAAATACCCCAAAAACTATCTTGAGTTGCCATAAAACAAACTTTTTTAAAATGGACCTGTAACCATCAAAGGTGCGGGAAGCTGCAGCCTGAGTCAATGCATTGGAGATAACGGTACCCATACCCAGATCCAGTAAACTGAAATATGGAGGTATGGTCATTAAAAATATCCATTTTCCATAAACTTCTTGCCCCCAGTAATGCATAAAAAATGGAACAGACAGAATCTGAGTTACCAGAGTTACCAATTGACCAAATGCACCGGATAAGGAATTTGAAAAGAATTTATTTTTTGATATTAACGGCATCAGGATACATGATTGAGCAGTTGCTGGCAGGCTGTTCGCTCGGTTTTTGTCAAAAAAGTTGATTGAAGACTGAAATTACATTAATATCGGTTAATAATATATTTATGGATGAAAAATTGCTCTTTACTGCCCGGAGATGGTGTTCAGCCATAGTTCTGTAAGAAAATCTTCCTATATTTTGATTGTTTTTTGAAGATGGCAATAGATAATTAAAAGCTTTTAAAGGGCGTGGAGTGATTTAAAAAATCATACACGTACGGTTTCTATCCGCTCATTTTCATGAACATATTCGGGCACAATGCTTTTGGAGAGCACCATAATCAAATCCATATTTTGAGCAGAAATGGCTGATCTTATCTGATCAAAACCGGATATTATAGCGTTGGCGTCTGGTTGAGATTCCATAATTCTGTGAATCTTTGGATGCGTAGTTTGTTCAGTAACGCAATTTTCATAATACAGCTCTTCATGTAATTTTTCTCCTGATTTCTTTCCTGTAAAAACAATATCAACATCCACATTGGGTTCGAGGCCGTTCATTCTCAGCAATTTTTTAGCCATATCCAGAATTTTAACTGGCTCCCCCATATCAAAAATGTAAATATTTCCTGAAATTCCATCTATAGCTGACTGAAGCACGAGTTTAGAGGCTTCTGCAATAGTCATAAAATACCTTGTCATCTCAGGATGAGTAACTGTTAATGGTTTATTTTCTCTTAACTGTTTTCTGAATATTTGAATTACAGAACCATTTGAGCCTAATACATTACCAAATCTGGTGATGATAAAGTTTGTTTTATTGCCTGTTGAGGACTCAATCTCCCTGCATTTTGCCTGAACATAAAGCTCTGCCAGTCTCTTGGACAATCCCATAATGCAGGATGGATTTACAGCCTTATCTGTAGAAACCATAACCATTCTACGGACTTGATGCGTAATGCAGAGATCTGCAATATTTTTGGATCCGATTACATTCACCATAAATGCTTTGATGGGGTTTTTCTCCATCATGGTAACGTGCTTATATGCAGCGGCGTGGCACACCAGAAATGGCTTATGTTGTTCAAAAATGAGGTTCATTTCTGAAACATTTGTTACGTCTGCAAGGCAAGCAATCACATGTAAATCAGGAAACTCATCATTGATTTCTTTTTCTATAAAAAACAGAGGTGTTTCCGCATTATCAACAATCACGATGGTATCAGGTTGATATGCACATAGCTGTCTTACTAGTTCACTGCCAATGGACCCCCCGCCTCCGGTTACCAATACTACCTTTCCCCGGATAATGGCATTGATTCTTTTTTCGTCAATGTTAATGGGATTTCTGAATAATAAATCCTCAAAATCAATTTTTTTAAGCTGAAATGATTTTTTGGTTTTAAACTGATGTATTCTCGTGAGACTTGAAGAAAAAACTTCTTTTTTCTGATTAACAAATATATCAATAAGTTGATCTGTTTTTTTGTCTATTCCCTCTCCCTCCAATAATACAAGGCCATCAATTTTTCCAAATTTATCAGGGTTATGATCAAATTCATGGTAATTATGAATATTTAAGCCGGAAATTCTTTTATTTTTTAAATGGTGTTCACTTGTAATGAAGCCTGTAAATTCAATTTCTCCATTGGGGTCGCTGTTGAAAAATTTAACTACTGAAATATTTTCATCATTTGTCCCGACCATGAAGACCTTTTTTCTGCCTTTTTGGATAGAAACATGCTTAATTCTTCTGTAAAGTGTCTTAATCATCAATCTGAATGTGATAAGCGATAACAGGCTAAAAAGCATGGAATAAACCAAGGGTAAAGTACTGAAAAAGTAATTTCCCGTTACACTGTAGTACAAAAAGTTTGATGCTATAAGGACAAAATGTGCAAAAAATAAGGCCAGAAATAGCCTGATTAATTCCGGTATGCCCGTGTACCGAACGGAATCGCGATGCGTTCTGAAGAGGTATAGGAATAAAGATACAATCACCAGATACAACAAAAACCTGAATAAAAGTGGAGTTACAGTATTGAAATTGAAGTCATACCGAAGGAGTAAGACGTAATTGAAAATATAGCTCGAGGCAATTATGTAAACTTCCAGAACAAAAATCAACCACCTGGGAGTGGAATTAAAAATAGTCTCAAATCTGGATTGTCTGATTTTTTCAGTTAAAAACTTTGGTACTAAACTCATCGTAAATCTGGCAGAAAACAATACGGGGGTTACAAAATTGAATAATCCCTTCAAAAATAAATGATAATTTTCACTTTGTATGAATTCTTTCCAAAAAATAAATTGTAACAAAATTGAATCATATAAAATTATCAAAACGATATTATCAAAAAAGTAAGTATTTCTGAGTTCAAATATTTTGCTTTACTGATACTTTTTGAGTTTTTAAAATTATTTTTGAAGATATATTTTTTTCATTTACAATCTTTACATGAGGCAGGTAGTTCAGGATTTAAAAAATGGTCAGACCAGACTGGAAATTGTTCCGGAACCTATGCTTAAACCCGGCACTCTATTGATAAGAGGATCGAAATCATTGGTATCTCTTGGAACAGAGCGCATGCTGGTAGAATTTGCCCGGGCAGGATACCTTGAAAAAGCTTTACGCCAGCCCGAAAAAGTAAAGCAGGCGTGGCATAAAGTACAGACTGATGGCTGGAGAGCAACACTTGAGGCTATACAGCGAAAATTGGATCAACCCCTTCCTTTAGGCTATTGTCATGTGGGTATTGTGGAGCAAATTGGACCCGGCGTAGAAGGTTTTCGAATAGGCGACAGAGTCGTTTCCAATGGCCATCATGCAGAAGTAGTGTGTGTGTCCCAAAACCTTGCAGCCCGGATACCCGATGATGTAACAGACGAACAGGCAGTTTTTACAGTTACCGCTGCCATTGGTCTTCAGGGAATCCGCTTATTGGAACCTACGTTTGGCGAACACATAGTTGTTATCGGGATGGGATTGATAGGATTACTTTCAGCTCAGTTGTTGAAAGCTGCAGGGTGCAGGGTCACAGGAATTGATACAGATGCTGCCAAAATAAAAATTGCGCGTGATCTGGGACTGGAAGCTTATGCTGTGGATACAAACAGCAATCCTGTTTCTATTGTTATGGAGCGAACCTTTCATTTGGGTGCCGACGGAATTTTGATTACAGCTACTACCGAAAGTCATTCTGTAATTTCACAGGCTGCACAAATGTGCCGTAAAAAAGGAAGGATTGTTTTGGTAGGCGTCATTGGGTTGCATCTAAACAGATCTGACTTCTATCATAAAGAATTGAGTTTTCAGGTATCATCATCCTATGGACCTGGAAGATATGATCCTGTATACGAATCCGGTATAGACTATCCTGTTTCATATGTCCGATGGACAGCCAGGCGCAATTTTGAAGCGGTATTGCAAGCGATGCAATCCGGAACTTTACAAACGCAAAACCTGATTTCTCAACAATGTCCCATTGAAGAATTTGAAAAAATATACAGCAAAATTTCTGACCCGGATCTAATTGCGGGTATTTTTATATATCCACAACATCAAGTAAAAAAGACTGGACCTTTGCGTATCAATCATACTGCAAATAGCTATTCAGGAAATGTCCATATTGCATTAATTGGATCTGGCCAGTATGCAGAGGCCGGAATTCTGCCACATCTGCATTCATTGCATGCCAGCGTCAAGTACCTGGCATCTTCTTCGGGGTTGTCAGCAGCACGGTTGTGCAGAAAGTTTAAGGTTGAATATGCCACATCTGATATTCGCGATATCTGGCAAGATACAGAGACAAATGCGGTAGTCATTGCAACCAGGCACCATCTTCATGCCAGGCAGACTATAGAGGCGCTTAATCATCATAAGCATGCATGGACCGAAAAACCTCTGGCATTGACCAAAATGGAATTGGAAGGAATAAACCAGGCATACCGAAAGTCAGATAAAACGCTTACCATAGGTTTTAACAGAAGATTTTCACCGCACACACAAGAGGTCAAAAAACTACTTTCCGATGAGTTTCCTGTCATCATCAATATGCAAATAAATGCAGGGTTTGTATCACCAGACCACTGGGTAAATGATTTGGAACAAGGAGGGGGAAGGATAACAGGTGAACTATGCCACTTTATAGATTTGTTTGTTTTTTTATGCAGTTCGCCCATACGGGAGATAGTTTCTGTATCTATGGGCTCTGTTACGGATTCCCGTAGCCAGAATGTATCAGTAATGATTAAATCAGACAATGGAAGTATAGGATCTTTGCAATATCACGCTTCTGGTCATGCTTCATATCCCAAAGAAAGGATAGAGATTCACCAGATGCAAAAAACAGCAATTATTGACAACTTCAGGAAAACTACTTTTCATGGATTCAACCATAGTGATCTGAAAACAACTCAGAATAAGGGTCAGAAACACCTGCTGCAACAATGGTTAAATATGTTGAAAAATGGAGGAGATCCGCCGATATCCTATGCGGAAATCATGAATGTCTCCTATGCTACCCTTGCGGCAGTGGAATCTTTAAAAACTGGATCGTGGATTAATGTTATCAATTTTCAAAATACCACTGTATAATTTTAATCAAGTATCACAAGGGTAAACCATAAAGCAAATTGACAAATTCATGATATTCTATCTCCAAAAAAGCTTACTTAATTATTTGGTGAAAAAGCATCTTCCATGCTGATACGATGGTTATACTCTGTAGCAGATCTGAAAATGATTCAGATGTTTTACAGAATCTGGTATCCTGTCAGAACATACTGGAGAAAATTTACCGGCTTTAGTTACCCCGGACAGGCTTCATTTCCATCGCCTCAAAAATTGGAATTCACAAAGTATTTTTCAAATAATACCACTTACCTGGGTAAGGAAGCGTTTATATTCTTAAATAAAAGTTATGCTTTTAACAAAGGGATAGATTGGGATTTTTCATTGTTCGGAAAATTGTGGACATATCAATTGCAGTATTTTGACTTTTTACACCAGGAAAATTCTAATGAATTCAAAGAGGAATTTTATCAAATTATACAAGATTTTATAGAGCATATTCCCTATTCAGCAACTTCGAAGGAGCCATATCCGATATCAGTGCGAACTATAAACTGGGTAAAATACTTCAGTATACACGGCATTCCGGAAGAAAAAACATTGTCGGGCATGTACAGTCAGCTGATGATGCTTGAGGACCAGCTGGAATATCAGCATCTTGCCAATCATTTAATGGAAAATGCCTTAGGGCTACTGTTTGGGGGCATATTTTTTGGAGATATCAGACTTTACCGCAAAGGCAGGAAAATATTACTGAGGGAACTTCCAAAACAGATTTTAGCCGATGGAGCTCATTTTGAATTGTCGCCAATGTATCATTGCCTGACCACATTTCGTCTTCTTGACCTTTTACAGATTTTAAGCGGAAATCAATCAAGGCTGGGACGGCTGGACAAAAATTTATCAGATTTCATAGAGATCATCAGAAATTATGCCTTTAAAATGCTGGATTGGCTAAAATCATTTGCCTACCATGATGGAAGTATTGCCCATTTTAATGACAGCACAAAAGGCTTGGCACCTGCTACTTATCAGCTTTTTGATTACGGGACAAGCATGGGATGGAAACGCACTAATATTGCCCTCAGGGAATGTGGATACAGACACCTAATATCCGGAGATATTGAAATTATCATCAAAGCTGGCCACGTAGGGCCTCATTACAATGTGGCGCATGCTCATGCAGATAGTTTGTCTTTTACGCTTTTCCATAAATCATTTGAAGTAATAACTGACAGAGGGGTATCAACTTATGAAAAAAACGAGGTTAGACAAGAAGAAAGGGGTACGGAAAGTCATAATACAGTGGTCTGGAAAGGACAGAATTCATCAGATGTTTGGGGAGGCTTCCGGGTAGGTAAAAAAGCAAAAACCATAATTACAAAGGATGACGATAAGCACGTTATTGCTTCCCACAACGGGTACCCAGTGAGACATGAAAGATCATGGTATTTAAGCGAAAATAAGCTCATTATTTCAGATAAACTTAGGGGAGAAGCCGCAACAGCACATCTGCATTTTAATTCGTCGGCAGATGCAGTGCAGGATGGAAATGAATATAGGGTACCGTCTCTTAAAATCACCTTTGAAAATGCAAATCAGATACGATGTACTCCTTATAATTTATGCGAGGGGTTTAATAAAGTGATCAAAAGTACTAAGTTGAGTATTGATTTTAAAGATTCATTGACCACAATAATTGAATTTTGAAAATTCTATTTCTTTCTGATAATTTTTTCCCGGAAGTAAATGCGCCGGCCAACAGGACTTTTGAACATGCCAGATACTGGGCTTCATTTGGAGCGGAAGTGGTGGTATTGACCGGCATTCCAAATTTTCCTAAAGGAAAACCATTTGCTGGTTACAAAAATAAATGGAGGCAAGAGGAAACAATAGAGGGCATTAAAGTTATTCGTGTGTGGACATATATGTCTGAGAATAAATGGTTTTTAAGAAGGACACTGGATTATTTAAGTTATGCTGTCATGGCTGTGTGGATAGGTAAAAATATAAAAACTGATATTATTATTGCTACTTCACCGCAAATGTTTAGTGCAATGGCGGGCCACATACTTTCGAGATTACTGAAAAAACCATGGATAATGGAAGTGAGGGATATCTGGCCTGAATCCATTTCCGCAGTAGGCGCTGTAAAAAATCTGCATATCATTCGTTTTTTAGAATATATTGAAAAGAAACTTTACAAATCTGCCAGTAGTATAGTCGTAGTCACTGCATCATTCAGGGAAAATCTGATTAGTAAAAAGGTCATTCCTGAAAAGATTCACGTTGTTAAAAACGGGGTTGAATTGACTAAATTTATACCGGGTAAGCCCGATCTGAAACTGAAGCAAAAGCTTGGACTGGAGTCCAAAGTTGTGGTATCGTATTTTGGAACACATGGCATGGCACATGGCCTTGATTTTGTTTTGCAGGCAGTAAAAGGACTTAATATCCCCGATATTCAATTTTTGTTTGTTGGAGATGGTGCAGAAAAAGAACATCTGGTGTTATTAACTAAAACGCTTGGGTTAAATAATATAATTATGCTTCCCTCTGTTTCTAAAGAAGAGATCATAAGTTATCTGAAGATTACAGATATCGCTTTGGTTTGTCTTAAAAGAAATGATACTTTCAAAAGTGTGATACCTTCAAAAATTTTTGAAAATGCAGCAATGGGAATACCGGTATTACTGGGGGTTGAAGGAGAGAGTGCGGCTTTAATTGAAAGTTATCAGGCAGGAGAATGTTATATTCCGGAGGATGAAGGTGATTTTAAGGATAAACTTTTACAAATCATCAGCAATCGCAGGAATTATAAAGCTGGATGCCTGAATCTGGCACGAGATTTTGACAGAAGTTTACTTGCAGGTAAAATGTATGAGGTGATTATTCAAACCATTAAGGGGTAAAAGAATAACTTTACTATTCATTTGATAGCGTATGTTTAAAATTGACATTATTGGAGGAGCAAGGCCAAATTTTATAAAAATTGCAGGGATAATACATGCTATAAGGAAATTAAATCATCCTCAGATAAGTTATCGGTTTATTCACACTGGTCAGCATACTGATAAGGTACTGAGTGATGAGCTGATGGAGTCGCTGGAAATTGGGTATCCGGATGTATTACTAAACGGCTCGGGAGATACAACATCTTCGCTTACCGGATCAATAATGACGGCCTATGAATCTGTAATCAGGGAAAGCAGGCCAGATTTGTGCCTGGTGGTAGGAGATGTTACTTCTACTATGGCTGTAGCTATTGTAGCAAAAAAAGAAGGTATACCGTTGGCACATATTGAGGCCGGCCTGCGGTCGGGCGATAGGTCAATGCCTGAAGAAATCAACAGAATAGTAACAGACAGCATTTCTGATTATTTTTTTACGACTACCCCTTCGGCATCTGTTCAATTGACCAGGGAAGGACATAATGCCCAACATATTTTTTTAGTGGGAAACACCATGATTGATTCCCTCAAAAGGTACAGACATTTTTGGACTGCTCCTGAAATTTACCATAGGGTGCAAAATCAAAAATTTATTGTATTGACGTTGCACAGGCCTTCCAACGTAGATAATCCTGAAAAACTTGGGAAATTGCTGTATCAAATCACAGAAACCCTGAAAGACGTTAAAGTCATTTTTCCGGTTCATCCCCGAACGGCAAAAAATATAGTATCTTTACAAGTTGATTTTCCCAATATTTTGACAACAGGACCCCTTCCATATTTTGAATTTATGTTTCTGATTAGCAATTGCTGTGGTATCATTACAGACTCCGGTGGCATTACTGAAGAGGCAACAGTATTGGGCATTCCATGTATTACGGTAAGGGAAAATACTGAGCGACCGGAAACTGTGAGTCTCGGGACAAATATTCTCGTTGGCAATGATTTTGACAGAGTTAAAGAATACATGGAAAAAATGCTTGCCGGAGACTGGAAAAAAGGAGAAATTCCACAACTTTGGGACGGGCAGGCATCTGAAAGAATAGTGCAAGTCATTCAGGAAATTGCACATTTAAAATAAAGATCCATGTTTCTTAACAACGCCATTCACAAATACATTAAGGAACACAATGATCCTTCTATTGCCCGAAAAGGGGCTGATTTAATGAAAGCCGGGCAGGTAAGTCGGGTAGAGCACAATGCAGAAGACAGATCAATTCATGCGGTTGTTAAAGACAGCTTTCTAGTATCTCTCCAGTATCAGAGTGCGTTCCATATAAACAACGTAAGTTGTACCTGCAATAAGGAAGATAGTTGTGAGCATAAATTTGCTTTAATGTATTATTTGCTGGCATCCAGGGATAAAGATTTTACAGAAAACAGGGCGACATTTCTTCTTCAGCAGACACCAGTAACCGGAAATGGTCCCTCCTATGTTTCACCAATGGACCTTGGAAGAGCAAATACATACAGAGATCTGGGAATTTCGCTGCGTTCGGATTTATTACAACTTCTTCAGCTTGCAAAACCAATTCATACCAGAATTTCAGAAGAACATAAAGAAGAAAGGTATCTTTATATTAATGAAAAAAATGAATATTGCTTTGAATTTCAGCCAGTAGCAAATAAACTGGAAGAGGATTCTTCCATGGTAGTTCAGGGGGTAAAAACTGAACTGGTTTATTTCAAAAATGAAGATGAAAATTGGTTTTCAAAATGTGCCCATTGTACTCATGAAACCAATCGTCTATGCTCTCATCAGTATGCAGCATTGCAGGACAGGGAGGTTCAGGAACTTATACTTGGACAGGAAAGATTTAATTATGAAGAATTAATGACGTCCATGTCAAAACGTGCACAGCTTGCCAAAGAAAAATTTGAAAAACTCTATCAAATCAGGTTTCAGGCTGGAATACCTGAGCCTTACCTCATGGTGAAGCACTACTTTGCTCCTGAGAGATTACGAAAAACGACACAAGAGCTAAAAATGCTCATACAGGATGAGCACCAGGTAAGACAAATTTTCGCTTCAAAACTGGACGATGTTACGGAAGAGCAGAAGGGACATGCCCTGCTCTGGAAGTTTACCGAGGATAGTTGGTTTCCCGATTTGATGACCGGAAAATTAAGCAGGCAAAGGGATAAGTTGATTTCCAATATGGAAATAACGGAGGCACCCAGGTATCTCAACAAGGAGCAACAGCAGTTTTGGGACCAGCTTGTTCGCAAACAACAATGGTTAAAGGAGGACGGATATACAGGAGTGGCATTCAGACAACTCGATATATACAGAAACCAGCTTACTGTGATTCAATCTTTTATACATTATTTTGACCTGCAAAAATTCTGGTATGGCAACCTTTCTAAAAGTGCCCTCCAGCAATTTTGGTTTCAGGAAGATCTTGCGGATCTGAAAATTGAGGTAAGGGAAGATGACTGGTTTTATTATACACAGATAAAGCTTTGTGCCGGAGATACCATTTTTGATTTGTCTGAGGAAATAAAATGGAGTGCAGCATTTGCCATTGTAGAGGATAAGGCATATCTGTACAAAAACCCACAGGTTAAGGAAGCCATCAGACATATTACCCGAGAAGAAATTTTAACGGATAAGTCAAATGTGGATAGTCTGAAGCAATTGCTTAGATTTTTGCAGCAATTTTTTGAAGCCGATTTGCCTGATAGTCTTCAATCCGAGGTGCTTGTTCTGGATTATCCGCAATGGGAGCTTTACTTAAAGGAAGCAGGAAATAATATTATATTTCAACCGGTTTTTTATTATCAGGGAATTGGGAAATTCGAATTACCGGTTTCAAAAATTTATCATTCCATTTCGGAACAGGATGTTTTGTATGAAATTTCAGTTGAGGAATCTCAGTCCTTTATTGAATTTTTAGTACAACGGCATGATGCTTTCAGGGAAAATTATCACCACCAGCTTTTATTTTATCTTTCTGTTGATGATTTTGTGCGAGGAGCCTGGTTTTTAGACTTCTTTGAAGCCTGCAGAAATCAGGGTATAGGAGTTTTTGGACAGGAAAATTTGCAAAATTTCAGGTTTAATACGCACAGCGCCAAGGTTTCCCTTCAAATCTCCTCTGGAATTGACTGGTTTGATGTGCAGGTGGATATTGGTTTTGGAGATCAAAAAGTAGCTTTGAAAAATTGGGTAGATGCCGTAAGAAAAGGAGAAAAATTTGTTATCCTCGATGATGGAAGCTATGGGCTGATCCCTGATGAATGGATTGAAAAATTGCGACGCATCGCATTGGTTTCTCATGAAGAAAAGGGAAAGCTGGTGCTTAATAAAATGCAGTTTAGTGTTATTGATATGTTGTTTGATGAGATTTCGGATGATCTGTTGCAAAGGGATATTCGAAAGAAAATAAGGCAGCTCAACAGTTATGAATTTGAAAAAACTTATACGATACCTGATATTATACAAGCAGACTTAAGGGAATATCAGGTTCTTGGCTTTCAATGGTTGAAAACACTATCGGAGTTGAATTTTGGTGGTTGTCTTGCCGATGACATGGGATTGGGTAAAACACTCCAGGTTATATGTATACTTGCAGACCAGAAGGTACAGCAAAAAGGAACTAGTCTTGTAGTAGTGCCGAGAAGTTTATTGTTTAACTGGGCTGCAGAAATTCAAAAGTTTTGCCCGGATTTAACTTTTGTCAATTACCATGGAAATGAACGCACACTGCTGAGAAAAGATTTGTTTAACTATGATCTGGTAATTACCACTTATGATACGGCCACCAATGATATTGAGTTTTTCAGAGAACATGAATTTAATTATGTCATACTGGATGAGTCACAGGCAATAAAAAACCCTTCCTCGAAACGATATAAGGCTATGCGTCTTTTATCTGCAGGAAACAGAATTGTGATGACCGGTACGCCTATTGAAAACAACACTTTTGACTTGTTTGCTCAGTTTAGTTTCATCAATCCCGGTATTTTTGGCAGCACACAACATTTTAAGCAAAATTTTGCAATAGCTATAGATAAACATGGGGATGAGCAGGCAGCAGAAGTATTGAGAAAATTACTTCACCCTTTCCTGCTCCGGAGAACCAAAGAACAGGTGGCCACTGATCTGCCTGAGCGTTCTGAAAATATTATCTATTGCGAAATGGATCAGGTTCAGAGAGATTACTATGATGCTTTAAAAATAGAAATCAGAGCTGATATTGAACAAAATATATTGCATTCCGGATTTCAGCAGTCCAGATTTAAAATTATTGAAGGCCTTCTGCGCTTGAGACAGGTTTGTAATTCTCCTGTGCTGCTGGACCCATCCCTGTCGCATCAACAGAGGAGATCAGTTAAAATTGAAACCTTGATGGATATTGTCAGGGATGATTTGGGCAACCATAATGCTTTGATATTTTCTCAGTTTACCAGCATGCTGGCACTGGTGCGAAAAGAACTTGATGAAGCTGGCATATCATATGCATATCTGGATGGATCAACAAAGGACAGAAAGGGTGCTGTCTCATATTTTGAACAAAATGAAGACGTTCGACTTTTTCTGATCAGCTTAAAGGCCGGGAATACAGGATTAAATCTGATAAAAGCAGACTATGTCTATATACTGGATCCATGGTGGAATCCGGCGGTTGAAGCGCAGGCTATTGACAGGACACACAGGATCGGGCAAACAAAAAATATTTTTGCATACAAAATGATTTGCAGAGACACCATAGAAGAAAAAATTTTACAACTACAAAGCAAGAAGAAAAAACTGGCATCTGATCTTGTTGTAACAGATGAGCAGGTTTTTAAGAATCTGGAAAAAGACGAATTAATTTCCTTATTTGACTGATGGAGACAACATGGCACTTGAAGTAATAAATATTGATCAGTTTGTCTCAGGCATGTATTCTGTGCCGGTCTTGGATGTGCGATCCCCCGGGGAATACCGGCATGCCCATATTCCTGCAGCCGTTTCATTTCCCTTGTTTACAGATGATGAAAGGGCAGAGATAGGGACACGCTACAAGCAGATAAGCAGAGAAGACGCTATTAAGAAAGGGCTTGAATTTTTAGGTCCGAGAATGAAATTCATGGTAGAAGATGCCGAGCGTATTATGGAACAGTTTGTACAATCGGAAAAGGTAAAACTGCAAAAACCATCATTCCTTATTCATTGCTGGAGGGGCGGAATGCGCAGCGCAGGAGTAGGGTGGCTTCTGGACTTATATGGATATCAGGTTTTAATGCTCGAAGGGGGCTATAAGTCATTTAGAAACTGGGTATTGTCATCATTTCAAATAACCTACAACTTTAAAATTATAGGTGGGCATACTGGTTCAGGGAAGACGGAAGTCATCAGGTTATTGAAGGAAAGACGTCACCAGATAATTGATCTGGAGGGACTTGCAAGCCACAAGGGTTCTGCCTTTGGGAATATTGGTATGCCTTCTCAGCCAACTCAGGAAATGTTTGAAAACAAGCTGGCTGTTGCCCTGTATTTGGCTTCAAAAGGTAGTGATTGTATCTGGATAGAAGATGAAAGTCAGCGTATTGGGGATATCAATATTCCGGGTCCATTATGGGATCAGATTTCAAAGACAAGGGTTTATTTTCTGGAGGTTCCATTTGAAGAAAGGCTGAATCATATCTTAAAGGATTATGGGCATTTAGATCTGGAAAAACTGGTCAATGCCTCTATGCGAATACGCAAACGGCTCGGGGGTAAGGATACAAAATTGGTGCTGGGATATCTTGCTGATCAAAATATAAAGGAGGCATTTCGTATTTTACTTTCCTATTATGACAGGTTTTACCAAAAAAGCCTTGAGATGAAGGATATTCTGGATAAGGATATTATCAGAGTAACATGTAGTCGTGTTTCTTCAGAGGAAAATGCCTTGAAAATTCTGAAAGAAGATGAGATATTGAATCATTTAAAAATGCACATAAAGGAATAGAAATATATGGAAAGTATAAAACTTACCCAATTTTCACACGGAGCGGGATGTGGTTGCAAAATAGCACCAGATGTATTGGATCAGATGTTAACCTCTAATCTTGCCATACCTGATTTTGGTAAATTACTGGTAGGAAACCACAGCAAGGATGATGCTGCTGTTTATTTACTGGATGATAATACGGCATTGATTTCTACAACTGATTTTTTTATGCCTATTGTAGACGATCCCTACAATTTTGGAAGAATTGCTGCTGCAAACGCCATAAGTGATGTATACGCTATGGGTGGAAAACCCGTTTTAGCCATTGCCATTCTCGGCTGGCCGATTCAAAAATTATCACCAGAAGTGGCAGCTAAAGTTATCGAAGGGGGGCGCAGTATTTGTCTTGAGGCAGGAATTCCTTTGGCAGGAGGCCATAGTATTGATGCCCCGGAACCGATTTTTGGACTTGCTGTTAACGGTATTTCTGATCCCAGATTTATAAAACAAAATAATCAGGCAAAACCCGGTGATTACTTATTTCTGACAAAGCCTCTTGGAGTAGGTATATTGACCACAGCAGAAAAAAAGGGTTTAATAGAGAATGATTTGAAATCTTTAGCTGCCCGTCAAATGATGACATTGAATAAAGCAGGAGAATCACTTGGGAAAATTGCCGGTGTCTCAGCCATGACGGATGTTACCGGATTTGGTTTACTTGGTCATTTGACAGAAATGTGCGAAGGAAGTGGTGTGAAAGCCACGCTGTGGTATAGTAAAATTCCTGTTATTAGTCCTGAAATATCGGATTTAATACGAGCTCAGGCTATTCCGGGCGGAACAACCAGAAATTTAAAATCATACCGTCAAAAGATAAGCATTAATGACAAGGACAATGAAATGATGATACTTTCTTTGCTTGCCGACCCACAGACCAGTGGAGGATTGCTTATAGCTGCAAACCCGGACGCAATTGGTGAAGTCAGGCAAGCATTATTGTCACATCACCTGGATGCACATGTAGAACCTGTAGGCAGGATTATTGAAAAAAATGATTATCTGATTTCCGTAGAGGATTAAAAACATATTGAATGCAAGATTCAAATCAACACAGGTATATAGCTATTATGGCTGGTGGTGTAGGAAGTAGATTCTGGCCCGCTTCCACTGCTGAAAAACCAAAGCAGTTTCTGGATATATTAGGTACCGGAAAATCTTTGATAGAGATGACAATTGAGCGTTGTCAAAAACTGATTCCGAAGGAACGAATATTTATTGTTACCAATAAAAAATATCAGACATTAATAGAAAATCAACTTCCTGATTTTCCGGCTTCAAATATACTATACGAACCCTCCATGAATAATACGGCACCATGTATTGCTTATACCGCTTTAAGAATTAAATCGAAGGATTCTGATGCTGTTTTGGCTGTTTTGCCATCCGATCACGTAATTTTGAAAGAAGATGAATTTTTAAGATTACTGGATATAGCATTTGAAGAAGCGTACCAAAATCCTTATATTTTAACTATGGGAATCAGGCCTACACGTCCTGATACCGGATATGGCTATATCTGTCATGATGAGCAGCGACAGTCAACGGGCGATTATACCATTTATAAAGTTAAATCATTTAAAGAAAAACCTGATACTGAAACAGCTGTTTCCTATATCTCATCAGGTAATTATTTATGGAATGCCGGCATGTTTGTCTGGCATATCAATACCCTTTTGGATGCTTTCAAAAAGGATGCACCGGATATTCTTGAAACATTAAAAACAAAGCCGGAAGTCTTTGGAACAGAGGAGGAGCAGGATTATATCAACCACGTATATCCATCAACCAGATCAGTTTCTGTAGATTATGCAATTCTTGAAAAGGCTGAAAATGTTTACACTATTCCTGCAGATATAGGTTGGTCTGATCTCGGCACCTGGAATAGTCTGTACAACTATTTATCCGGAGGAAGTGGTAATGTTGAAATTGGAAGTCAGATTCATCTTATAGACAGTGATAATGTTATTGTTATGTCAAATAATCCTAAAAAGATTGTCATAAAAGGATTGCATGATTATATAATAGTAGATGAATCCAACGCATTGCTTATTTATCCTAAAAGTGCTGAGCAGGAGATCAAAGAGGTAGTGCAAAATATCGGGGTATAATTATTACTGATTATGTCGGAATTCACTCACGGGTCAAAGCACCGTAAGAAAATTCTTTTGGTTTCTAATTCAACCTGGAATATTTACAATTTCAGGCTTCCGATCATCAAAATACTGCTTCAAAATGGTTTTGATGTTGCCGTAGCGGCTCCCGTGGATCATTTTATTCATTACAGGGAGCAATTTCCCGAAGTCCTGCATTATGATATCACAAAATTGCACAGAAAGGGATTTCATATGATCAGGGATGTGCAGCTGATTTTTGAGTTAATCAACTTATATCGCCATATAAAGCCGGATTTAATAATCCATTTTACACATAAACCCAATATTTTTGGGGGATTTGCTTCCGGTTTTGCCAAAATTCCTTCCATTAGTGTTTTGACAGGACTAGGTTACGCCTTTATCCGGAATCGAATGGAACAACACACTATGAAACAGATTTACAAGCTTATTGGCATGATAAATAGTCATTTTGTGTTTGAAAATAATGAAGACCGGATGTTATTTATTGAGCAAAAAATCATAAAGGAATACAAAACTACTGCTGTTATGGGATGTGGGGTAGATCCCCATTATTTTAGTCCAAGGGAAGATGGTAAAATAGTTGAAAGATTAACATTTACATATATTGGAAGACTGTTGTATGATAAGGGAATCATAGAATTTGTGGAAGCAGCACGTCAGATAAAACGCATGGAAAAAGCAGTAAATTTCGTTATCGTCGGAAACCTGGATAAGGAAAATCCTGCTTCAGTAAGTCATAATGAATTGTTGAAATGGATTGATGAAGACGTAATAACCTATGAAGGCTATGCAGAAGATGTAAGGGATTGGATATCAAAGTCAGATTGTATCGTATTGCCAACCTACAGGGAGGGAATGCCTAAAATTATCATGGAAGCCATGTCTATGGGTAAGCCGGTCATTATGACAGATGTAACTGGTTGCAGGGAAATGGCAACCGATGGAGAAGAAGTCATATTTGTGAGGCCTCAGGATGCAGAAGATTTGAAGTCGGGTATATTGAATTTTATTAATCTGGATATAGAGAGTAGAATATCCATGGGACAAAAGGGCCGTGACCGCGCAATGGATTTATTTGATGAATTAAATACAGCCAATAGTTTTCTGGCACTCTCAACAAGATATACGACAGAGTGCAGTTGATAATTATCTGCTTAAAAACATAGACCTTTTGCTGTCAAGGTCACGGAAAAACGGATCATAAAGATCCTTGATATAGTATATCATTTCACCTGTAGATTTCATTTCCGGCCCCAGATTTTTATCCACATTTGGGAATTTTTCAAATGAAAATACAGGAACTTTAATGGCATATCCGTCAAGTTTTTTCCGGATATCGAAATCTTTCAGTTTGTGTGTGCCCATCATAACTTTTGTCGCAATATCGAGATAGGGCACCCCATAAGCTTTTGCAATAAATGGAGTAGTCCGGGAAGCCCTTGGATTTGCTTCTATCACAAATACCTCCTCATTCTTAATAGCAAATTGAATATTGATAAGCCCCTTAATTTGAAGTGCTTTTGCAAGTTTAAGTGCATACGTTTTCATTTGTTCAAGCACATGATCGCTGAGACTATAGGTAGGTAACACAGCTGAACTATCTCCGGAATGAATACCGGCAGGTTCAATATGTTCCATGATTCCCATAATGTGCATTTCATCTCCGTCAAAAATAGCATCAATTTCTGCCTCTTTTGCTCTTTCTAAAAACTGATCGATCAACACTTTATTGTCTGGCATATGTTTGAAAATAGTAAGAACATGTTTTTCCAGTTCATTGTCATTTATTACAATTCTCATTCTTTGTCCACCGAGCACATAGGAAGGCCTGACAAGAACGGGATAGGAAACATTTCTTGCAACTTCAAGGGCCTGATCAACGTCATTGGCAACTCCATATTTTGGATACGGTATTTCAAGAGCTTTTAGTAAGTCTGAAAACCTGCCTCTATCTTCAGCAAGATCCATGTTGTCAAAGGATGTACCTATAATTTTTATACCATTCTGGTGAAGTTTTTCAGCCATTTTTAAGGCTGTCTGACCCCCAAGTTGGACGATAACTCCTTCCGGTTTTTCCAGGTCAATTATTTCCTTTAGGTGTTCCCAAAATACAGGCTCAAAATATAATTTGTTTGCCACATCAAAATCTGTAGAAACGGTTTCAGGATTACAATTAATCATAATAGCCTCATATCCCGCTTCTTTTATAGCTAAAAGACCATGCACGCAGCAATAGTCAAATTCTATACCTTGTCCTATTCTGTTGGGACCCGAACCGAGTACAATGATCTTCTTTTTCCCGGAAGGAATGCTTTCATTTTCCTGATCAAAACAGGAATAATAATAAGGTGTTTTTGCTTCAAATTCTGCAGCACACGTATCAACAATTTTATAGGATCTTCGGATGCCTAATTTTAATCTTTGACGGGTAACTTCCTCTTCTTTAATACGCAACACCCACGCTATCTGAGCATCACTATAACCCATAGTTTTGAGTTCACGGAAAAAATCAACAGGAATATCTTCAGCAACATTGTAACGCAGTAATTTTTCTTCTGCTTTTACCAGGCGCTTGATTTGTTTGATAAACCAGGGGTCAATTTTAGTTAATTTATGAACTGTTTTTTCAGGCACACCTAAGCGCAGTGCATCTTTGACGCGATAAATACGATCATCGCTCACTTTTTCAAGCCTGCTGAGAATATCATCCGTTTGTATCCATTCTTTTATATCAGCTCCGAGGCCGCTTCTGTTATTTTCCTGACTCTGGCAGGCTTTCTGCAAGGCTTCGAGGAAGGTTCTTCCAATAGACATAACCTCCCCTACTGATTTCATCTGCAGGCCAAGCGTCTGGTCAGCACCATAAAATTTTTCGAAATTCCATCGGGGCATTTTTACAATGACATAATCAAGTGTGGGTTCGAAAAATGCTGATGTTGTCTTGGTAATCTGATTTTTCAACTCATCTAGGTTGTACCCAATAGCCAGTTTGGCTGCGATTTTGGCGATAGGATACCCTGTAGCTTTACTGGCAAGAGCAGAAGATCTGGATACACGGGGATTTATTTCTACCGCAATGATTTCTTCATTTTCAGGATTTAATGCAAACTGCACATTGCATCCGCCTGAAAAGTTGCCTAATGAACGCATCATGATGATGGCTTCATCCCGCATCTGCTGAAAGGCGGTATCTGAAAGCGTCATTGCCGGTGCAACGGTAATGCTGTCACCGGTATGAATTCCCATGGGATCGAGATTTTCAACGGTACAGATGATTACCACATTGTCATTATTGTCTCTAAGCAATTCGAGTTCAAACTCTTTCCATCCAAGCACCGCTTTTTCGACCAGGACCTCGTGGGTTGGGGAAGCATTGAGACCTCTTCTAAGCGCTTCGTCAAATTCTTCCTCTTTCATTACAAACCCCCCACCGGTACCTCCAAGTGTATATGAAGGTCTGATAACCAGCGGAAAACCAATATGCTGAGCTGCTTCCTTTCCCTCCAGAAATGAATTTGCAATCTGAGAGTCTGCAACTTTCATCCCCAGTTTGACAACATGCTGTTTGAAAGCTTCACGATTTTCTGTCAATTCAATAGCATCAACATCTACCCCGATCATTCTGACGTTGTACCTCTTCCAAATCCCCATTTTATCAGCTTCAATGGCAAGATTTAAGGCAGTTTGTCCGCCCATGGTTGGAAGTACGGCATCAATTTGTCTCTCCTGGAGAATTTTTTCAAGACTTTCCGGGGTAAGGGGCCATAAATAAATGTGGTCTGCCATCACAGGGTCAGTCATTATTGTTGCAGGATTCGAATTAATGAGTGAAACTTCGATTCCTTCTTCTCTTAAAGATCTTGATGCCTGAGTTCCGGAGTAGTCAAATTCACAGGCCTGACCTATGATAATGGGTCCGCTTCCGATGATTAATACGGAGCGGATAGAAGTGTCTTTTGGCATACGGGGAGGAGGTTGGTGTTTGGGACACAAAAATAAGTTGATTTGTTAAGATTCAGCATACCTGAACGTATTAAAATTAAAAATTTTATATATGAAATTTTTTCATGTTTCTGCAATTGCCTGGAAAAATGATAAAAGACCGGTTTTATTTAAATCCAAAACTATTTTTAAAAACACTTTAAAAAAAATAATAATATGTTTAATTTTGTGAATCAACAAAAATTAAACTTTGCAAGCTGTATTAATAACGGATTATGTCCATCAGATTTTGCCTGAAACTTTAAAGCAAAAAGGTTTTCAAGTGCAATATGATACCTGCATGGATAATGATAAATTATATCATGTTATAGATCAATATACCGGGATAGTCATCAACAGTAAAATACTGATGGATCAAAAAATGCTTGATAAGGCTGTAAATCTGAAATGGATTGCCAGACTTGGATCAGGAATGGAAATAATTGACCTGAAAATCTGTCATGAGAGGGAAATTTTTGTTTGTAATGCACCCGAAGGCAATAGTCATGCAGTGGCCGAACATGAGCTGGGCATGCTGCTGGCATTATCAAATCATTTAATCCGGGCAGACGGACAGGTACGGGAATTTAACTGGCAGCGAGAACAGAACAGAGGCTCTGAATTGCGGGGTAAAACTCTTGGAATTATAGGTTTAGGACATACCGGTTGTGCATTTGCTGAAAAATGTATCGGATTGGGCATGGAAATTATTGGTTATGACAAATACAGGGTTGATTATCCAGCTTCTATGAATCATGTGGAAAGAGTTTCTTTGAAAGAACTTAAAGATCGTTCAGAAATCATTTCTTTCCATATTCCTCTCACACCAGAGACACATTTTATGGTGGACAGAGCTTTTATAGCATCCTGCAGAGATAATGTCATTATTTCGAATACTTCCAGAGGTAACATTATCCGAACCATTGATTTGGTTGAAGCATTGTATTCCGGAAAAGTTAAAGGTTCATGTTTAGACGTTTTCGAGAATGAAAAACCAGAATCCTACAATGACGAAGAGAAAGAAATGTATCACAAACTTTACCAGCTGGAGCAGGTAGTTCTTTCACCTCATGTGGCAGGATGGACGCATGAATCGCTTGAGTTGATAGCGTTAACGATATTAAAAAAGATTGAAAAAAATATGAATTAGCCACATAATTTCATGAGGAACCTTTTTTTATGGGTTACAGATAAGGAAGTTAATTGTATATTACACCAAAAGTGAAAAAAATTATAATAAACACTTGTAAAAGTTTTAATTTCAAAAAGGATAATATTTGCTGCCAAAAGTTGTATTAAAATTTTGCAAAGAATGGCTTTTTGGTTATCATTGCAGTCTTTAAAGTATTTTTTAAACATAGAAATATCCAGAGTATGCTGAGATTTTTATTTTCAATATGTGTAATGATCTTGCTGGTCAACGGCTTGAGTGCACAAACAACCATTGAAGGTAAGGTAAAGGATGTCAAAACGGGTGAACCTATCATTTTTGGTACCGTTGCCTTGTACAGAGGTGGAGTGCTGATAACAGGTACAGAGACGGACATGGACGGAAATTACTTTTTTTCAGAAGTTCAACCGGGAACATATGATATGGAGGCGAGCTTACTCGGATATGCTTCACAAAGACTTACTGGTATAGTTGTGAAAGCTGGGCGGACCAACAGGGTAAATTTTGAGCTCTCGGATGATGCAATTTTACTGGACTTGGGAGTTGTCATTACAGAATATAAGGTTCCTCTGATAGAAATCGATAATACAACTCAAGGTTCGACCGTTACGGCCGAGAAAATCAGAGCATTACCTACTAAAAACGTAAATGCAATTGCAGCAACGACTGCAGGTTTGGCTTCCACTGACGGAGGTGAAATTAATGTTAGAGGTTCAAGGGCCAATGAAACCATTTATTTCATCGATGGTGTCAGAGTAACCGGAAATCTTATTCCTCAGTCAGAAATTGAACAATTGCAGGTTGTAGTTGGAGGTGTGGAAGCCAGATATGGAGATGTTACGGGAGGGATCATATCTATTACGTCAAGAGGTCCGTCAGATGCGATATCTGGTATGTTTGAATTAGAAACTTCAGAATATCTCGATGGTTACGGGTATAACCTTATAAGTGGCAACCTTGCAGGACCGATATTTAAGAATAAAAAGAAGCAGACAGTGCTTGGATATCGTTTTTCAGGTCAGTACAGGAATGTGAGGGACAACAGACCTTCTGCACTTGGTGTTTACAGAGCTTCAGAGGATTTAATTGATGAGCTGGAAGCTAATCCAATATATTTTATAGGAGATTCTCCTTTTCCTTCACTGGAACTGGTAAACAGTGAAAGGCTTGGAGCTCCTTTAAGAGCTAAACCAAATGAAGAAGATATTGACCTGGATATCACAGCTCGACTTGATGCCAGGATTTCTGACAATATTGATTTGACACTTTCCGGAAACTTAAATGACAGAAGAGACAGGTTTAACCCCGGTAGCTCTGGTGTTTCAGGATCGGGTTCTACATGGAGTTTGCTGAACTGGAGAAATAATCCTTTCAGTTATTCCAATAAGTATCGTGGAAATTTAAGATTCAGGCATAAACTTGGCCGACAGGGAATTTCTCAGGACGATACCAATTCCGGCGGAATTAGAAATCTGCAGTACACCCTGACTTTGGGATATGAAAAATCCTTGGGTCGCCAGGAAGATTTCAGACATGAAGAAAGATTGTTTGATTATGGTTACTATGGTGAAGTTAAAAGAAGCTGGACTCCAACCTTTGGATTACTTGACCCTAATGTACCTCCTTTTGAACCTGTAGGCCATACGGGATTTGTGGAAAATATTGGTGACTTTACTGCTGATCCAGATATCAATCCAATACTGGCAAGATATAATTTTGTTACGAGTGGTGCAGCATCATCCGTAATTAGAAATGGTTTGTTAAATTCAAACAACAGTTCCGCATGGAGTAATCTTTATGCAAATGTTGGTCAGGTTTACAATACATTTTCAAAAAGCGACAATGATATTTACACCTTAAATCTGATTACCAGTTTTGACCTTCTTACCGGTGGCGCAGAGAAAGGAAGACACAATATTCAGCTGGGTTTATTATATGAACAAACCATTGAAAGATCTCATACCGTCAGGCCTTTTGGTTTATGGAATGCGGCAGATATTCTGGCAAATAGTCAGATTGCGGGTTTGAATTATAATGCTACTCCAATAGAGGTTCCGGGACTTCCTTTCCCGGTCTTTCCAAGCAATGTCAATATTATTGATGATTATAAGTTCTATGACAGTGTCAGAAAACTCCTTAACAGGGATATTACTGACCCAGGACAGCAATATCAGAGTAATAATTATGTCAACGTTTTCGAAATCAGACCAGATCAGTTATCATTGGATATGTTTTCTCCAAGAGAATTGATTGACCTTAATCTGGTTGGATATGTGGGATATGATTATCTCGGAAACAAACTTGGTACTAATGTAAGATTTGATGATTTTTTCCGCAGCAGGGATGCTGAAGGAAAGAGAAGCTATCTTGTGGGTGCTGCACAGCCCATATATGGTGCTGTATTTATACAGGATAAATTTTCATATAAAGACATCATCTTCCGACTTGGTCTTAGGATGGATTATTATGATGCCAATACACGTGTAATGCGTGATCCTTATGCATTGTACGAAATAGAATCAGCCCGTGACTATTATGGAAGGACCGGTCTTGATCAGCCCGCTTCAGTGGGTGACGATTATAGTGTATACGTTAAAAGCGAAGAATCTGATGAAGTCGTAGCCTTTAGGAAGGGAGATCAGTGGTTCAGACCCAATGGAACAGCTGTTTCCGGAGGTAATGTTATCTTCCAGGGAGGAATAGTTACGCCTTCTTATGTAGGTAAAAATGCAGGCAGGGAGTTGGATATTCAGAGTGCAGACTTTGACCCGAATACCTCATTCCTGGATTATAAGCCCCAGCTAAATTTTATGCCAAGAATGGCATTTTCATTCCCAATTTCTGATGATGCAGGATTTTTTGCTCATTATGATGTTTTGTATCAAAGGCCACCATCCAATGATTTTGCTTCAGCGCTTACATATTACTTTTTTGAAGATGCCGCAAGGGTAAATATAAATACAACTATCAATAATCCAAATCTTAAACCAGTTAGCACTATTGACTATGAAGTTGGTTTCCAGCAAAAGCTGACCAACACATCTGCTATGAAGGTTTCAGCATATTACAAGGAAATCAGAAATCTGATTCAGCAGCGCGTATATGCCGATGTAGCTTCCCCGGTAAACTCTTACAGATCATATGACAATCTGGATTTTGGTACTGTAAAAGGATTTTCATTCACTTTTGACAGAAGAAGAACCAATAACCTGGAATTGACTGCGACCTATACACTTCAATTTGCTGATGGATCCGGTAGTGATGCAAACTCTTCTGGAGGTATTAACAACAGAGGACCTATCCGTAATCTACTGCCACTTTCTTATGACGAAAGACACAGAATCACGGCTGTATTAGATTACAGATACGAATCCGGTAAAAAATACAATGGTCCTAGAATAGCAGGTTATGACATCTTTGCTGACGCTGGTATTAATATAATTGGTACAGTGGTTTCAGGACAACCTTACAGCAGAAGATCTATACCTCAATCCTTTGGTGGTGCGGGTTATGTAGGTTCAATAAACGGAGCAAGACTACCCTGGAATTATTCCTTTGACCTGAGAATTGACAAGCGATTTAAGCAGGTTATCAATAAGGAAACGAATAAGTCCTTGTCTTACAATGTTTATCTGCGTGTTCAGAACCTGCTGGATACCAGAAATGTTATCGGTGTATATTCTTACTCTGCTGACCCTAATAATGATGGATACATTACGTCTTCTTTTGGAGTTGACAGAATAAGAGGAATTCAGGAGACTAAAAGAGATGTGGATAATTTCCTGGATGCTTATTCATGGAGATTAGTAAACGGAGGATTTTATACACTACCAAGAAGAATTTATCTGGGAGCAATCCTTGATTTTTAATAAAATAAAAAATTTTCCAGCATGAAAATGTTTAAATTTTTATTCGTTGCAACACTTATAATTCAAGTTCAGGCTCTTATTGCCAAGGAAGACCCTAACCGAAAAGGGCCTGAAGCCCCGGTAACACAATTACGGGCAGCTTGCGTAAGACCAACAAGTCAGTATGATATGCAGATAAACAATGTGCGTTCCAGAATGCACGTTGGGGGTCATATCTGGTCTGATGCACAGTATATTGTTCCGAAACCAGCTCCGGGCCAACTTCCGGTTTCCGCATTGTATGCAGGAGGAGTATGGATAGGAGGTCTAGACAGAGCGGGTAACATAAAATTATGTGCAGCAACTTACAGATCTCTCGGTTTTGACTTTTTCTCCGGTCCGCTGGATCTTACGACAGGATCTACAGAGCTTGAAATTTGTAAGGACTGGGACAGATTCTTTACAGTCAGGGGTGAAAATATACTGAAAGCGGTAAATTTATGGGATCAGGATCCTGAGAATTTTCCATGCGATTCTATTTCTGAAGACATGAAATTCTGGCCGGGGCAGGGCAACCCATTCTGGAATGAAAAATATAAGTTTATTTTGCCTGATCAGCCTCTTGGAAATTACTGGGATCAGAATGGAGATGGAATCTATAATCCATGTGATGGTGATTTTCCGGTAATTGATATCAGAGGTTGTGAACCAGAAAATCGAGAAAAAGCTAAGGAATTATTACCTGATGAAATGGTGTTTTGGATATACAACGATAATGGTGCAGTACACACTTTATCGGGACCAAATGTCATTCAGATGGAAGTTCAGGTACAGGCATTCGCCTACGCTACCAATGACGAAATAAATGACATGACCTTCTATCGCTATAAGCTTATCAATAAAGCATCAGAGGATATTACTCAGTGTTATTTTTCTATTTGGATAGACCCTGACTTAGGTTGTTATCAGGATGATTATATTGGTTGTGATGTAGAAAGATCACTGGCATATGTGTACAATCAGGATGCTGTGGATGGTGTAACAGGTTGTGCCTGTGAAGGTACACCAACTTATTGTACGGAAGTTCCTATTTTGGGTATGGACTATTTCAGAGGTCCAAGAGCTCCAAAGGTTTTTGTAAGGGATCAGGATGGAAATGTGATAAAAGATCCTGTTTTAGGGCCTGATGGAGAGCCTTTAAAAGATAAGGACGGAAATATAATCACTAAAGTAAGACTAAGAGATCCTATACCTTTCAGTGGTGAACAGGACACCCTTGTAGAACTTGGTATGAATTCATTTATGTATGCTGAAAACTGTGGTATTGGTTCACCAAATCCAAATACCTGTGATCCGCAGAGAGGTAGTGAAGGTCAGTTTTATAATTATATCAGAGGCTTCTGGTCTGATGGTACGCCTCTCACTTATGGAGGTACAGGATATAATCCCGGAAGTACAGATACTACTAAGTTTGCTTTTCCTGATGATCCAAACAAGGCAGGTTGGTCGATGTGTACAACCTCGCTTCCTTTTGGTGACAGAAGAACGCTTCAGGCAACAGGACCACTTACGCTTCAGCCAGGAGCAACAAATGAATTGATAGTAGGGGTTGTATTTGTTCCGGATATTGATTATCCATGTCCGGATATCAGCAGGCTACAGTTTGCTGATGATATTGCTCAGGCTCTTTTTGACAATTGTTTTGACATCACTGATGGTCCGGATGCGCCGGATTTGACAGCCATAGAACTTGACAGAGAACTTATCCTGCTGTTGTCCAATGAGCCTTCATCCAATAATTTTAAGGAATCCTATTCTGAGGTAGATCTTCAGGCCCCAACAAATGTGGATAATTTATACAGATTTGAGGGTTACAAGCTTTATCAGCTTGCTAATGCAAGTGTTACCCCTCAGGAATTGAGTGATATCAATAAGGCAAGACTTATTCAGGTAGTAGATGTTAAAAATGGTATAAAGGAAATATATAACTGGAAAGGTTTGGCAAATCCACTTCCTTCCCAGGCTGGAAATCCAATCTGGACCTACACTAAAATGGTTGAAGGTTCAGATTCAGGAATCCGAAACAGCTTCAGGGTTCTAGAAGATCAGTTTGCGCTGACCGACAGAAGGCTTGTGAATCACAAGCAATATCATTTCCTTGTTTTGGCGTACGCCCATAATAATTACGAAGATTTTAATGCAAATATCATAAAGGGTCAGCGTACACCATATCTTGAAGGTAGAAGAAATGTTGGTACCGGAGACGGTAGGCCTTACACTTTAGTGCCACGCCCAATAGTTTATGAAAAATTGAATGCCAAGTATGGGGATGGACCAGTAGTAACAAGACTTTCAGGTGAAGGTAATCCTGGCAAGTTTCTGGATCTGGAGCCTACCATGTACGATGCTATTCTAAAGCAAGGCTTTGATGGCAAGGTAGCATACAAAGAAGGTTTTGGTCCGATAGATGCCAAGGTTGTAGATCCGCTGAATGTAAAGGATGGAAAATACAGACTTGATATAACCGGTGTTTTCAATAATAACCGCGAAAGGTGTGCTTTTGGAACAGGTACTACCTGGTCCCTTACCAATATCACCAATGAAAATGATCCTAAGCTACTTATCAATAACGTAAATATTGATGAGGTAAAAGAATATATTCTAAACAATCTTGGTGTTTCTGTAACAGTCACCAATTTTGAAGAACCGGGAACGCGTACTACTACGGCAAATGGTGCTTTGGGTGCTCGTGTGGAATATGCCCAGGAAACAGGTGCAAAATGGTTTAGAGCTATCCGTGATGGTGGTGTGCTGCAAGGCAATCAATCACTGTTTTTCCTTGATTTTGTCAGGAAAAACTTTAATCAGGATCCTAATGGTTCACTTTCCAGAATGGGAGATGGATTTTTTGTTCCGTTCTTTTCAACAAGGTATGAAGTTGATGCCAATACTCCGCCAAATCAGCAATTCTTCATTTCTCCAGCAGCAAGAGAATTCCAGAGTATAATGAATAATGACAACAACAGACTACTGAGATTTAGAGATCTCAACAATGTAGATATTGTATTTACCAAGGATAAAACGAAGTGGAGTAAGTGTATTGTAATTGAAAGTGCCAGCCCGGATTATTACAATAATGGATTCCCTACGATCGGAAATGCCAAAAACTTTGAAATGCGTCAATCACCTTCTGTAGATCAGAATGGTCAGCCATTAAATGATGGTACTGTCGGATTTAGTTATTTCCCGGGATATGCCATTGATGTCGAAACAGGAAAGAGATTGAACATTTTCTTTGGAGAAAACAGTGTATTCTCTGGGGATAATGCACAATATCTGGATGATAATAATCCTATTGGCGGAGACATGATTTACAATCCGTCTTCTCAGATTATATCTGACAAAGTTGCACAAAATGACCTCCGAGCTGTAGTTGCAGGTGGTCAGCATTATATCTATGTGACCAGGCAAGAATACGATGGTTGTACTACTTTAGCAACAAAATTGAGGAAAGGGGCATCTACACTTAATAAGATTAAAGGTGGTGCTTCTGTGACCTGGGTTTCTTTCCCTATGTCTAATCCCAGTGCACCGATGGCAAGCATAGCCAATGGTTTAATTCCAAATGATGCCGTTGTAAAGTTAAGAGTAAACAATCCGTTTGGTGAAAGCCGAAGATATAACATCGAAAGAGAAAGAGATTGTGAAACCAATGGTGATAAACCATCATATGTTCTTGAATTCAAAGGCAAAAAAGCGGAATCTTTAGTCACCCAGGAAGAATATGTTGGGGCATTGGCCAATGTCAATGTAGTACCCAATCCATATTATGCTTACAGTGCCTATGAAACATCCCAGTTTACAAATGTCATTAAAATCACCAATCTTCCCGCCAGAGCTATTGTTACTATCTATACCATCGATGGTCAGTTTATTCAACGATTTGACAGGGATGAACGTGAAGCTATAAGGTCTGGGATCAACAGGCCTACCTCTACAACGCAGGTTTTCCCTGACCTTGAATGGGATATGAAGAATAGTAAGCAAATTCCCGTTGCAAGCGGAGTTTATTTGATTCATGTGCAGGCACCTGACCTTGGGGAAGAAAGAACATTAAAATGGTTTGGTATTGGCCGTAAGTTCGATCCAAATGGTTTATAATATCAGACGCTTATAATCAACAGAAAAAGTAGTAAAATGACTAGAATAATATACGTCGCATTAATACTGATAGTTTCATTTAATTTCATACCAGTATTTGGAGGGAATCCGGACAGACAAGGAGAAGCAGGCGCTTCTGAATTGTTAATGAATCCGTGGGCAAGAAGTGCAGGTCTGCACTCTATGAGCACTTCATTTGTAAGTGGTGTTGAATCAATGCGTATTAATATAGCAGGACTTGGTAGAATTAAAAATGGCGAATTGAGCTATAGCAACGCAAGATTATTTGAGGGTTCAGGTATGGGCATGAATGCTCTGGGTTTAGGATTGAAAATGGGAAAGAGCAGCACAATTGGAATTTCATTTACATCGCTTGATTTTGGTAAAATTCCCGTTACTACTGTCAATCAACCTGAAGGAACAGGAGGGGAATTTTCTCCAAGTTTCTTTAATCTGGGTGTAGGGTATGCTTATACTTATCAGAATAAAATATCTGTAGGTATTTTATTCCGAGGGATTTCAGAGGCCATTCAGGATGTTAGTGCTTTTGGCTTCTCCATTGATGCAGGTGTTCAGTATGTATCTGGTGAGAAAGATAATTTCAAACTCGGGATTGCATTGAACAACATAGGGAGCCCTATGAGATTTGGAGGCGAAGGTCTTTCATTTCAGGGAGCAAATCAGGATCCTGCTGGAGGTGTAAAGTATGATTTGACATATAATGCGAGATCAGCTGATTTCGAACTGCCTTCTATGTTAAATCTTGGTGTTTCTTATGATTTTTATCTATCTGAGACCAATTATCTAAGAGCGGCGGGTAATTTTACATCTAATGCCTTTTCCCGTGACCAGCTTGGAGCAGGTCTTGAGCTCGCTTTATTTAAGATATTTGTGTTAAGAGGTGCGTATAAGTTAGATGTTGGTAGCGCGGGGGATGCTGTAAAAAATATTTATACAGGATTCTCTGGAGGTTTCTCTCTTGAAGCGCCACTGAAGAAAGGTGGTAACAATAATATTGGTATAGATTATGCGTTCAGATCTACCAATCCTTTCAAAGGCACACATAACTTAGGTATACGATATTCGTTCTAATTGAACTTTTAAGCCCTGTAAGGGGTTAATATACAATATGAACGTTGCTTCTTAGGGAGCAACGTTCTTTTTTGTTACAAAAAAGTATTGATATGTCCGGTATTTCTTATATGACCCAGGAGGGTTACGAAAAGCTTAAGGCAGAACTGGAAGAATTAAAAACAAAAGGTCGTGAAGACGCTGCCCGTGCAATTGCTGAGGCAAGAGATAAAGGTGATTTATCTGAAAACGCAGAGTATGATGCTGCTAAAACGGCACAGGGCATGCTTGAGCTTAAAATAAATGATCTAGATAAAGTATTTGCTAATGCGCGAATAATTGACGAAACTCAATTAGACATTTCAAGGGTTTCTATCCTCACCAACGTTACGATCAGAAACATGAAGAGTAATACTGAGGTAACATACAAGATTGTAGCAGAGGCTGAAGCAAATCTGAAAGAGAAAAAGATTTCTATAAATTCCCCTATTGGACAGGGTCTTTTAGGTAAAGTAGTAGGCGATATCGCCAAAGTACAGACACCTGCCGGGATAATTGATTTTCAGATAGTCAAAATATCTCTTTAATGGCCAGTATCTTCAGTAAAATAATTTGCGGGGAGATACCTTGTTATAAAGTAGCGGAGAATGCAAAATTTCTGGCCTTGCTGGACATCAATGCCCTGGCTGTAGGTCACACACTTGTGATACCAAAAAAGGAAACAGATTATATTTTTGATTTAAGTGACGATGAACTATCAGAATTTATAGTTTTTGCAAAGAAGGTAGCTGTTGTCCTTAAAAAGCACGTTCCATGTCTTAAAGTAGGTGTTTCTGTGATAGGACTTGAGGTAGCTCATGCCCATATTCATTTGATACCTATAAATCAGGTATCAGATATGAATTTTTCAGCACCTCGTATTCCTGTTGACAAAAATCTGTTTGAAGCATTAAGCATCTCCATATACAATGACTTTGTAAAGGATTAAAATGTAGCCAGTGGATGTAAAATCAGATCCGGTTTCTGTAGAATTTATTAAACGGATGACTACCATCCCTGATGCTGAATTTAAATACGATATTAAAACGCTTGGCCTATATGCCACGGATGCTTCTGTTTATCAGGTGCTTCCTGATGGAGTTTTTATACCAGGAAGTATACAATCTGTCAGTGAAGCAATCATCTTATGCAATCAATTTAAGATTCCTGTAAGTAGCAGGGGAAGTGCCACCAGTCTTGCAGGACAAGCCACTAATAGAGGAATAATATTTGATTTTAGCACTTATTTCAACAGGATTTTAAGTATTGATCCTGCCGGCAGGACAGCAGTTGTTCAGCCCGGAGTGACAAGAGATCAGCTCAACAGGGAAGCAGCAATATACAATCTCCATTTTGCACCAGATCCGGCAACTACCAGCCGTGCTACTATAGGAGGCATGATTGCCAATAACAGTTCAGGTACCAAAAGTATCAAATATGGCAAAACAATAAATCACATCAGGGGTCTTAAAATTGTACATGCGGATGGTAATGTTGCTATTTGGAATGAAGATCTTGTAAACTATCCAAAAGAGGCTTCTATTGGTCAGGATTCTGCAGTCGAAAAATACAGTCAAATTATGTCTCTGGTTGATGCGCATAAGGAAGGTATAACCAAGGCATTTCCTAAGGTCATGCGTCGTGTTATGGGTTATCCTCTGGACGAGTTTGTGCTCAATAATAATTGCAATCCTGCCTGGATTTTTGCAGGATCGGAGGGAACATTAGGCTTAATTGTCGAAGCGACTGTACAACTTGAACCTATACCAAAATACAAGGCAGCATTTACAGTTCATTTTGATGACCGGATGAAAGCAATTAGCAGTGTAAAACATATGCTAAAATATGAGCCGGCTGCCGTAGAAATGCTCGATTATCATGTTTTTCAACAAAGTAAGCATAATCCCTTAACAGCAGAAATACACCAGAAACTTATAATTGGAGAACCGAAGGCAACGATGAGTGTCGAGTTTTTCTGCTTGTCAGAGGAAGAACTCCAGGGTAAAATTTCCGAATTTTCAGCATTTCTTAAAAATTTAAGTGGCGCATATGCATACCCCCTGCTTAAGACTGCAGAAGAGCTCGAGTGGTCATGGTCACTTAGAAAAAATGGATTGGGCTTAATCATGGGTGATCCGTCCGGCAGGAAGCCAATGCCATTTATCGAGGATATGGCAGTACCTGTGGAATATCTTGATGATTATATAAAGGAAGTTTTGCATTTATGTGAAACATCTGGTGTTGAGACTGTATTATATGCCCATGCCAGTGTGGGTGTACTGCACGTTCGTCCTGCGCTTGATCTCCGAAAACAAGAAGATATCTTCCTGATGAAGTTTATCAGCAGTGAGGTATTGAAACTTGTAAAAAAGTATAATGGTGCATGGAGTGGTGAACATGGGGATGGCAGAAACAGAAGCCCTTATTTGAAGGAGTTTTTTGGTGAAGAAGTATATGGCTTATTAAAGCGTGTTAAAAATATTTTTGATCCAAATGGTATCCTGAATCCAAATATCATAGTAGATGCGGAACCAATGGACATGCATCTGAGGTATGGTTCCGATTACAAGGAATCTATTCCTGACATGGAATATAAGTACAGACATGATCACAGTTTTTCAGGAATAGTTCATAATTGCTCAGGGGTAGGGGCGTGCAGGAATCATTTTGGAGGTACAATGTGTCCAAGTTTCAGGGCCACCCATCTGGAGGAAGATAGTACCCGTGGCAGAGCTAACGCTTTAAGACTTGCCATTTCCGGACAATTGGGATTCAATGGTCTTACTGATCCAAAAGTTTTGGAAACACTTGATCTGTGCCTGTCTTGTAAAGCCTGTAAATCTGAATGTCCCTCCAATGTGGATATGGCAAAATTGAAAAGTGAAGTACTGCAGAAAAAATTTGATTCAGGGAATATAACACTTAGAGAGAGGTTAATTAAGTATTCCCGGAAGATGGCTCAAACGTTTTCAGGAAAGCCAGTTACTCCCGTGATCAATCGTCTTCAGAGTGGTTGGCTGGGGCGGCAACTCTTGTCAATTGTTGGCGGAATACATCAAAAAAGAGTGTTACCATCATTTGCAAGGGTGACACTTGGTCAATGGTACAGGGAAAATTATAAAACGGAACAGGCAAAACCACAGGTAGCACTGTTTGCGGATACTTATATTCAGTATCATGAACCACACATAGGTATCGCCGCTATAGAGATTTTGTCAAAATGTGGTTATGATGTTTTACTGGTGGAAGCAGGATGCTGTCAGAGACCAAAAATATCAAATGGATTTTTAAAGGACGCCAGGCATGAAGGTTCAAAAACAGCTTCAAGTATTTACAACTATATAAAAATGGGCATACCTGTTCTGGTATGTGAACCTAGTTGTACATCCGCTTTGACAGATGATCTGCCTGACCTTTTGGATGATGAAAAATTGGCCAGCGCGCTTGAGGGGGGTGTATTTCAAATAGAGGAATTTCTTGCCCTTGAAATTAAAACTAATAAATTAAAAGGTAGGTTTGTAGCCAGGGAAAGAGAAGTTTTGATACATGGACATTGTCATATGAAGAGCAGTAAGGGAATGCATGCCCTGGAAACTATCCTTGCCACGAGCCCGGAAAACAAATACACCATTGCTCAAAGTGGGTGTTGTGGTATGGCAGGAAGTTTTGGTTATGAAAAAGAGCACTTTGAGACATCGAAAAAAATTTTTGATCAAAGTCTTGGCGCATATATAAATCAGAGTAAGTCAGTTTCCATTTGGGCTCCAGGATTTAGTTGCAGGCATCAGATTCGTGATTTTGGAAATAAAAAACCTCTGCACTGGGTTGAATCTGTTTATTATTCTGAATAAACAATAATGGGAATAAAGATATTTTCTTGTGAACAATCCTTTTTGAATAGTATGTTATATAAAGCGTAAAATTTAATCTAATTTTGCATTTTCACTGCTTTAATACCATTTCAATATATACCTTTTCATGAGTGAACAGATAAAGCATGAATGCGGACTGGCTTTAATTCGATTATTAAAACCATTGTCTTATTATCATGAAAAATATGGTACTGCATTGTATGGATTAAATAAAATGAATCTTCTTCTGCAGAAGCAGCGAAACAGGGGTCAGGACGGAGCCGGGTTGGCAACTATAAAATTGGATTCTCAACCAGGTACCAGGTATATAAGTCGTAAAAGAAGTAACAGTCCTCAATATTTAAAAGATCTTTTTGACGGCGTTTTTTCCCATTTTCAAGGCCTGACAAAAGAACAGCTAAATAATCCGGAGTGGTTGAAGGAAAATATACCATATACCGGAGAGTTGCTGCTGGGACATTTACGTTACGGAACACACGGACCTAATACTATCGAAACAGTTCATCCATTTTTGAGACAAAATAACTGGATAACCAGAAATTTGGTATTGGCAGGCAATTTTAACTTGACAAATGTTGATGAGCTATTTGCGGAATTATTGTCATTTGGCCAGTACCCTAAGGAAAAGTCAGATACTGTTACTGTGCTGGAAAAAATCGGCCACTTTCTGGATGACGAGGTTCAAAGACTTTTTTCATGGTTTAAACCTGAAGGATATTCTAATCAGGAGATCAATGGATTAATTGCTGAAAATCTTGATGTCCAAAGATTATTGCAACGCGCATCAAGAAAATTTGATGGAGGTTATGTAATGGCCGGGCTTATCGGCCATGGAGATGCCTTTGTATTGCGCGATCCAAATGGTATCAGACCGGCATACTATTATGCGGATGAAGAAGTAGTGGTTGTTGCATCAGAAAGACCTGCCATTCAAACAAGTTTTAAGAAGTTATTTAACGAAATAAAGGAACTTACTCCAGGGCATGCCTTAATCATTAAGAAAAACGGACTTGTTGAAGAAAAACAAATTAAAGAAACTTCCGAAGCATCACCCTGTAGTTTTGAACGTATATATTTTAGCCGGGGAACAGACAGAGATATTTATCTCGAGCGGAAAAACCTGGGAGAATTACTGGTCGATCAGGTATTGAAAGCTATACATTTTGATTTGGACAATACTGTATTTTCATTTATACCCAATACGGCTGAGGTCGCCTTTTATGGCATGATTAAGGGACTGGAAAAAAAGCTGAATGAAATAAAAAGTGAAGAAATACAACAAGCGCTGTTGACGGGACAGTTAAACCCTGAAAAGTTGAATTCTATTCTGTCAAAATCTGTCCGGGTAGAAAAGCTCGCAGTTAAGGACGAGAAATTAAGAACCTTCATTGCGGATGATGCATCAAGGGGTGAAATGGTTTCACATGTATATGATGTAACATACGGAATTGTCAGAAATGAAATAGACACCCTTGTACTTATAGATGATTCAATAGTGAGAGGTACAACGCTCAGAGAAAGCATCATTTATATACTGTCTACATTGAGGCCAAAGAAAATAATCATTGTTTCCTCAGCCCCCCAGATCAGGTATCCGGATTGTTATGGCATTGATATGAGCAAGATGAGGGAATTTGTTGCCTTTAGGGCACTGGTAGATTTGTTGGAAAGAGACGGAAAAACAGATATTTTGAACCAGGTATACCAAAAATGCCTTGAGGAAGAAAAACTTCCCATGGAAAAAATGTCTAATAAGGTTCAGGAATTATACAATGCCTACACTGATGAAGAGATCAGTGTCAGAATTGCACAACTAATAACACCGCCGGATATAACGCCGGAGATTCAAGTAATTTATCAAAGCCTTGAAAACCTGCACAAAGCATGTCCATTGCATCACGGAGACTGGTATTTCTCCGGCAATTATCCAACTCCTGGGGGAAATCGGGTGGTCAACAGGGCATTTATAAATTACATGCAAAAAAATGATGGCAGAGCATACTGATATTTCATATGCTTATTTTTAGTTTGTCACGCGCTGCGTGACTGGTTTTCTATGGTCATATGGAATTCGCATGGGAAATAATCATGGTTTTTTGTGTGACCGCCTCATGCTCATTTCATATGTTTATTTTTAAATCGTCACGCGCTGC